>LIDZ01001516.1_pt4 | contig 95757 bp, 100 predicted proteins | sample 644651 | NCBI WGS metagenome assembly LIDZ01 (sample SAMN03856242, study PRJNA289617) | food metagenome | isolation source: wine grapes on drying loft during traditional withering process | host: Vitis vinifera cv. Corvina | place: Italy: Gargagnago di S. Ambrogio di Valpolicella | collected 2014-01
TAAATGAAAATGACTTAATTGTTCCTGGAAGTTCAGGGAGTTGTAGCGAAGTTACCATGCAGGGATATAAAATAAAGAAGGGACAGAGACTTTTTAATAACGAAGGCTTTGGTGCCATGGGATTTGGACTTCCAGCAAGTATTGGAGCTTGCATTGCAAGTAAGGGTAGAAGAACTATATGCATAAATGGTGATGGTGGTTTTCAACTGAATATTCAAGAGTTGGAGACGGTTAGAAGATTAAACTTACCAATAAAGTTTTTTATAGTCAATAATGATGGCTATGGTGCAATTACTAACAGTCAGAGAAATTACTTCAATGGTTTCTATGTTGCAAGTGAAAAAAATAGTGGCATGACATTAGCTGATATTTGCAAAGTAGCGGGTGCTTATGGTATTAAAAGTATGAGAATTAATAATAACGGTGAATTAAAAGAAAAAATAAAAGAAGCATTAGAATATGACGGACCAGTTGTTTGCGATATAATGGTAGATCCAATGCAACCTACAGCACCTAAACTAATGTCAGAAAAGCTTCCAGACGGAAATATGGTTTCAAAACCATTAGAAGATCTATGGCCATTTTTGGATAGAGAAGAATTTAAAAATAATATGCTAGAGTAGAATTTATAAATAATACTTGTGGGGGACATTATGAGTTATATTACAAATGATACTATGAATTATAATGATGAAAATCTTGTGAATGATATAAAGAAAAATATATTAGAAAAATATGAATCCCAAATAAAACTAATGAAAGAAGTATATATATTTGGAACAAAAAGTTTAGGTATAAAAACTCTTAATTGTCTTAAAAAACTTGATCTAAAAATTTTAGGATTTATTGATAATGATAAAAAAATTAAAGGCAATTATATTGATGGGATTAAGGTATTTGGGTTAAATGAAATTAGTTTGAAAGCGGATGGATATATAATTATAGCTTCTATTATGTATATGAATGAAATCATCGAACAATTAAAAGAAAAAAGTTTTATCAATTTTATACCTTATCCTATATTATCGTTATGGAATGAAGAAGTTTTTCCAGAACAATTCACATTAATTGATTTACAAATAGATTTAGTTAAAAATAATATGGAATATAAAAATATGTATTCAAGTTTAGAAGATGATAAATCTAAATATATTTTAAGTAATATAATTAATTTCAGAAAAACTTTAAATTTCCAATATATGAACTTATGCTATGATGAAAAAAAAATCCAATATTTCGATGAGGATTTAGTTAAGCTAGATAAAGATGAAGTATTTTTAGATGGCGGAGCATTTAATGGTGATTCTGCCATTAATTTCATTAAACAAAGTAATTACAATTATAAAAAGATATATCTATTTGAGCCAGATATAAAATTATTAGATGAAGCAAGGAATAACTTAAATAGTTATAACAACATAGTTTACAATTGCTATGGATTATATCGTGAAGAGAAAGAATTAAAGTTTGAAGACACAGGTGGTGTTGATGGAACAATAAGTGAGAATGGTAATACAAAAATAAAAGTTGTCTCTATTGATAATTTTATCAAAGAAAAAATTACTTTTATAAAATTAGATATTGAAGGTGAAGAAATTGAAGCTATCAAAGGCGCAGAAAAACAAATAAGAGATAACAAGCCTAAACTAGCAATTGCAATTTATCACAGGAATTCAGATATATGGAGTATTTTTAAACTGATACAAGCAATAAACCCTAATTATAGGTTTTACTTAAGACACTACACAAGAAATGTAGCAGATACAGTATTGTACTGTATCTAATGATATCTAATATGCACAATAAACTTTTAATAATGAAATGAGGAAAGACATGAAACGAAACTATGAAAATAGAAAAAGATTAGAGGAAATAATACCTATTGATACACCAATGGTAGTATACATTGAACCAACAAATCTTTGTAATTTCAGATGTAGTTTTTGTCCAACAAGTGATAAGGAATTGTTGAAAAAAGCAAATAGACCCTCTGGAACCATGACATATCAAACTTTAAAAAAAATTGTGGACGATTTTAAAAAATTTCCAAGTAAAATAAAAAAAATCCATTTTTATATAAATGGAGAACCTCTACTAAATAAAGATTTAACTAAGATGATAACATATGCTAAAGAAAATAAAATTAGCGAAGAATTATGGATAAAAACTAATGGGTCACTTCTAACACATGAAGTAAGTAACGACCTTATAAAAAGTGGACTTGACTTTATTGGAATATCCATAGAAGGGGTAACCAAAGAGAGGTATAAAGAAATATGTGATGTAGATGTGGATTATGATCAAATTGTGGAGAATGTTAAATATTTATATGAAAATAGAAAAAAATGTAGAATATATGTAAAGATAGTGGATTATGGACTTACAGAAAAAGAGAAAGAGAAATTTTTCGATGACTTTCATAATATAGCTAGCGAAGTTAAAATTGAAAATTTGATGGGGTGGAGTGCATCTGGAGAAAAAGATTTTACATTAGGTATTAACCCTGATAAAACAATGGAAAATGAAGAAAAAAAAACAAACAATATATGTCCATACCCATTTTATGCTATGGCGATTAATTTTAATGGTGATGTGTCTTTATGCTGTGTAGATTGGTCATTAGGTACGGTTGTAGGAAATACCAAGGAACAATCATTATTTGATATATGGAATGGAGATAGATTGTTTGAATTTAGAAAGATGCATTTGAAAGGCAGAAGAAAGGAAAACGGTGCTTGTGGAGATTGTTATAGTATCAACTGCCATCCGGATAATATAGATAAATACTCAGAAGTCATATTAGAAAAAATAACTGCTGCTAGAAAAAACATATAATATATTATTTATAAAAGTTATAGATGTTTAAATTTAAGATAAAAGAGGCGTGTTTTTATGGAATTTATTAAAGAAAAAGAATTACTAAGAATTTGTCCTATATGTAAGTCTAAGAAAGGCCATGTTTTGCATACTCAAAAAATGATTTTACCAGATGGTTACTTACTTGCAAGTGATTTTGATATTATTAAATGTTCTAAATGTGGATTTATATATTTAAATAGTGAATCAATACAAAAAGATTATGATAATTATTATGAAAATCTTTCAAAGTATGAAAGTGATATTACTATAACTGGAAGTGGAGTAACAGAAGGGGATAACTTAAGATTTGATAATATATCGAAAGACATCGATAGTGTTTTAAACAATAAAGAGGCTAATATATTAGATTTAGGTTGTGCAAATGGTGGCTTGCTAGTTTCATTAAGGAATAGAGGATATAATAATATCGTAGGATTAGATCCATCAAAAGTATGTGTTAGTAATGTAATGAGCAAGGGAATAAAAGCTTTTCAAGGGAATATATTATCAACTGAACTTAATAATATAGCTAAAGATTATGGTGGATTTAGCTGCATTGTATTATCTAGTGTTTTGGAGCATATTTACGATTTATCTAATGCTATAAAAATGGTTATAAGATGTCTGAAGGATGACGGTATATTATGTATAGAAGTGCCTAATGTATTGAAATATGACGAGTATTTTACGTTACCATTTCAATATTATAATATTGAACATATTAACCATTTTGATCACATATCTTTAGATAATTTATTGTTAACTAATGGTTATTCATGTATTAGTTTAAAAGAAAATGAGGATATAGTCACATTAGAACAAAAGTATCCTGTTCTAACTGCATTTTATAATAAACAAAATAATGATGAGTTATTATCTAATGACTATATTTATGACAAATATATAAAAGAAATAAATGATTATATTAGCAAATCAAAATCAAATGCCCGTCGAATAAATGCAAAGATTGAAAATATATTTGTTGATTTCCAAAGTGTGGTTGTATGGGGAACAGGAATGTACGTCTCATGGTTGTTAGCTAATACGAGCTTAAGTAAGTTCAATATAAAAGTTTTTGTAGATAATGATAGAAAAAAGCAAGGTGGAAGTATGACTGGAGTTAAAATAATCTCGCCTGAACAATTAGAAAATTACAATGAACCAATCCTAATTTGTTCAATATATTATAGTGATGATATTGAACGTCAAATTAAAGGAAATAAATTAAATAATAAAGTAACTAAAATAGATTGATTTCTATAGAAAAATGAAGATATGCTTTTTTATTATTCAACCTTAAGGTGGTAAATAAAATGAAAAATAAGATTATAAAAGGGGATTTAGATTATATAATATCTTTAGATTTGCCATGGGATATGTTTAGAAATAAAACAGTATTAATAACTGGTATAACTGGATTAATACCGGCTTATATGGTATATACTCTATTATATTTGAATGAAGTTTTTAATTTAGACATTAATGTTATTGGTATAAGTAGAAATGAAATCAAGATAAAAAGTAAATTTAAAGATTATTTAAATAACAAAAATTTCAGTTATTTGGTTCAAGATGTTTGTCAGCCACTTAAAATAAAGGATAAAATAGATTTTGTAATCCATGCAGCTAGTATAGCTACCCCAAAATATTATGAAAGCAACCCAGTAGATGTGATTAATGCTAATGTAATAGGTACAAATAATTTGTTGAAGCTAGCAAAAGATAATAATGTAGAACTGTTCGCATATTTTAGTTCAGGTGCTGTTTATGGTTGTATTGATAAGGATAAGATTCCATTTAAAGAAGATGAATATGGATACATAGACCCTTTAGAGAAGAGTTCATGCTATTCCGAAAGTAAGAGACTTGGGGAAGCAATGTGTAAAGCTTGGATGAATCAATATGATGTACCAATAATCATTATAAGACCTTCACATACATATGGACCTGGAATTGATTTAAAAGATGGAAGAGTTTTTGCTGATTTTGTTGAGAATGTATTAAATGGAGATAGCATAAATTTATATAGCGATGGAAGTGCAGTTAGACAATTTTGTTATTTAGCAGATGCCACCTCAGCATTTTATACAATAATGTTAAAGGGAATACGCGGTGAGGCATATAACGTAGGAACTGATGACGGAATAATAAGTATATATGATTTAGCAACTAAATTAGTAAAAGCTTTTCCTGAAAAGAATTTGAAAGTTATATTAAGAGAACAATGTGATAAAAATTTTCAACGATCTAATGCAAGTGTTGAGTATAGTGATATAAATAAATTGAAAAATTTGGGATGGAAATCGACATATTCAATAGAAAAAGGATTTAAAAGAACTATTAAAAGTTTTAAGTATTAATTAAATTGAACTGTTTTTATATTATAGTATATTGAAGGAGAAATGGAATGTTAAAAGAAATTGTTGAAGAGTATAAAAATGGAATAATAGATAATAAGCATTACAATGAAAAAATATTTTCAATACATGAAATTCTGTTTGAATATCCTAACTTATTAAAAAATTCTTTAGTGAAAAATATAAACATAACAAAAGATGGAGTAGTTGTAGAGATAGAAAATAATAACATTATTATAAAGATGAAGCTATATAGTTTAGATTCATGTGCGGTACCAATTACAGTTATGAACTTTGGTGGATATGAGCAAGAGGAACTATATGTAACATTAAATATATTAAAAATGATTGGAGATAATAGTATTATATTTGATGTTGGAGCAAATTTGGGTTGGTATACTATTAATATAGTAAAAACTATCACAAATTGTAAAATTTATTCATTCGAACCAATAGAAGAAACTTTTATAAAATTGAATACGAATTTGGCGTTAAATAATCTAAGCCACCGGTATACATATAATTTTGGATTTTATAATGAAAATAAGTGCCTAGAATTTTTTTATGACATTGCTGCATCAGGAGCGTCATCCATGGAAAATTTAAGAGAACTCGCTACAACAAAAAAAGTAAAGTGCAATGTAAAAAGATTAGATGATTTTGTTAAACAAAATCATCTAGAAAAGTTGGATTTTATTAAATGTGACGTAGAAGGATCGGAATTATTAGTCTATAAGGGTGGATTAGAAAGCATTAAAAAATTTAAGCCAGTTATCTTTTCTGAAATGCTCAGAAAGTGGTCTGCAAAATTCGGATACCATCCAAATGATATTATTGATTTATTTGGAGATATAGGATACAAATGTTTTGTTATTTCGAATAAAGGATTAAAGGAATTTGGAAGAGTAGATGAAGATACGATAGAAACAAATTATTTCTTTTTACATAAAGAGAAGCATAGTGATATCATTAACAAAATGACGAAATGAGAATGCAACCATTTTAAAACTTTATAACAAGGATTTGTTTGAAAGGATATTTTTCATATCTATTTTTAAATTTGGTTACTGAAAAATAAAACGTTCAAGAATATATGGAGGGCAATATAATGGCAACGAATTTAAGTAGCATATTTTTAAATAAAAGTGTATTGATTACTGGTCACACAGGATTTAAAGGTTCATGGCTCTCCATATGGTTAAAGAAATTAGGAGCTAATGTCATAGGATATTCACTTGACCCATACACAGATTATGATAATTTTAATCTGTGTGGATTAAACAATAAGATAGTTGACATTAGAGGGGACATTAGAGACTCACAAAAACTACAGGAAGTATTTAATGAATACAAACCAGAATTTGTATTTCATCTTGCAGCACAGGCGATTGTAAGAAAGTCATATGAAAATCCTAAAGAAACCTATGAGACAAATGTAATTGGAACTCTTAATGTGCTTGAAGCTATTAGAAACTGTGAAGCTACTAAAGTAGGAATAATGGTAACAACGGACAAATGTTATGAAAATAAAGAGCAGATTATTGGATACAAGGAAACTGATCCAATGGGCGGATATGATCCATATAGTTCAAGTAAAGGTTGTGCTGAACTTTTAATAGCGTCTTATAGAAATTCTTTTTTTAATAAAAAAGATTATTCAAGACACGGAAAAGCCATAGCGTCAGTTAGAGCTGGAAACGTAATTGGCGGTGGGGATTGGTCTCAGGATAGAATTGTACCAGATTGCATTAGGTCAATCCAAAGTGGTAGCAAAATAGCTATAAGGAATCCTCAGGCAATAAGACCATGGCAGTTTGTTTTAGAACCATTAAGTGGATATATAATACTTTCAGCTAAGATGTATAGTGATCCAGTAAAATATTCTGAGGCATGGAACTTTGGGCCGGATGAAAAATCAAATGTTAAAGTTAAGGATGTAGTAGAAGGTATTATAGAAGCTTATGGTTCTGGAGAGTGGAAAGATGTTTCAGATGATTTAGCATCTCATGAAGCAAATATACTTTTGCTTGATTCCGGGAAAGCAAAAGAATTTTTAGGTTGGAAGCAAGCTTTGAATTTCAAAAAAACTGTGGATATGACCACTTCTTGGTACAAAAATTATCAAACTAAAGACATGTATGAGTTTTGTAAATTGCAAATTAGTGATTATACTAAAAAGCAAAATGCATTTATAAAGTGAGGTTGATTTTATGGAAGATGAAAAATTTTACAGAGAACAAATCAGAAAAAATGTTTCTGAAATATATAAAATAAGAAAAGCAAAAGAAACGTTTATTCCAGGGGAAACTGTTATATCATTTGCAGGTAGAGTTTATGATGAAAATGAAATAACATCACTTGTGGATTGCTCCATAGACTTTTGGCTTACATCAGGAAAATATGCTGAAAAGTTCGAAAAAGAATTTGCAGAATTTTTCGGTATGAAAAGTTGTTCACTAGTAAATTCAGGTTCATCAGCTAATCTTTTGGCATTAACAGCTTTAACTTCACCTAAACTAGGAGACAAACGACTTAAAAAAGGTGATGAAGTTATAACTGTTGCCGCAGGGTTTCCAACTACAATAAATCCCATAATTCAAAATGGTCTTGTGCCAGTGTTTGTTGACGTAGAATTAGGTACATATAATATAGATGCTAAAAATTTAGAAAAAGCAGTATCTCCTAAAACCAGAGCGATAATGCTAGCCCATACTTTAGGAAATCCATTTAATCTAGATGCTATAATGGAAATAGTACATAAATATGATTTATATTTAATTGAAGATTGCTGCGACGCAGTTGGTGCAAAATACAGGGGAAAAAAAGTTGGAACCTTTGGGCATTTAGCTACTGTAAGTTTTTATCCTGCGCATCATATGACTATGGGTGAAGGTGGAGCAGTACTTACTAATGACATAGAATTACAAAATATAGTTAGATCTTTTAGAGATTGGGGAAGAGACTGTCATTGTGAACCTGGAACTGATGATACTTGCAAAATGAGATTTAAACGTCAAATGGGAGCTTTGCCTTATGGCTACGATCATAAATATACATATAGTCATATTGGTTATAACCTTAAGGTTTTAGATTTGCAACCTGCAATAGGTCTAGAACAACTAAAAAAACTTCCTAAGTTTATAGAGGCAAGAAACAATAATTTCAACATTTTACAAATGGCATTAAAAAAGTATAATAATGCTTTAATAATTCCAGAGGCCACAAAAAACTCTACACCATCATGGTTTGGATTTCCACTGACAGTTAGGGAAGATGCCGATTTTACTAGAAGTGAAATTGTGGCATTTTTAGAGAAAAACAAAATAATGACTAGAATGTTATTTGGTGGTAACCTTTTAAGGCAACCGGCATATGAGCATATTGAGAAAAGAGTTATTGGTGAACTTAAAAATACAGATATCATTATGAATAACACTTTTTTTATTGGTGTATATCCTGGAATTGATAAAGAAAAGAGAAATTATATAATTAGTATTTTTGATAAGTTTTTTTCAAAAAATAAAATATAATGGACTTTAGTATTATGAGTATTGCATAGGTATAAAACTTTAATATGTATAATGTTTTAGTAGGAACTTAGGGAATATGTCTCTAAGTTTTTTCTATTGGTGAATGTTTAAAGATAGGTTTATATATTTCGATAATCAATGTAAATGGGAAAAAAATAAAAAACGTGGTTTTATAATTAAATTGTTTAACTAATAATCTTAAAATTATAATATTGTGTGATGAATGAAATATAATACGAAAAATGCATTTAGGGGATAAGAATATGAAAACAAGTATTATAATATTGACATATAATAAGCTTAAATATACTAAGAGATGTATAGAAAGTATTAGAACTAATACAAAAAAAGATTGTTATGAGATTATTGTAGTTGATAATTGTTCTAATGATGGTACAAGAGAATGGCTAAAAAAACAAAATGATATTATAACTATATTTAATAATGAAAATCTTGGATTCCCTAAAGGTTGTAATCAAGGAATGAAATTATCAAAAGGCGATAATGTTCTTTTACTTAATAATGATACTGTAGTAACAGAAAATTGGCTTAATAACCTAAACGCTTGCCTTTATAGTTCATCTGAAATTGCAGCTGTAGGACCTGTTACCAATTCTTGTGCATATTATCAAGAAGTAAACACTAATTACAATACATTGAAAGAAATGAGAAACTTTTCGAAAGAGTATAATGTTTCCGATAAAAGCAAGTGGGAAGAAAGGTTAAAACTTATAGGATTTTGTATTCTAATTAAGAGAGAGGTTATTGAAAAAACAGGTTTCCTTGATGAAATATTCTCACCTGGTAACTATGAAGACGACGACTATTCTGCTAGAATAAGAAAAGCTGGGTATAAACTTATGCTTTGCAACGACACTTTTATTCATCATTATGGCGGAACTTCTTTTAAGGAAAATAAAGATTTTTCACAGCTACTTAGGAAAAACGAAATTAAATTTAAAGAAAAATGGGGATTTACATCAGCTAAAAATATGGAAATAAACAGAAGATTAGTAGAATTAATAAATAAATCAGCAGAAGATAATTTTAAAGTACTTCAAATTGGATGTGGTTGTGGCGCAACTTTACTTAATTTAAAAAACAAATATAGAAAAGCGAGGATTTATGGTGTAGATATAAATAAAAAGGCATTAAATCAAGCAGAATTTTTAGATGGGTGTTTCAGTGAAGATATTTATAATATAGATAAGATATGTAACCATTTTAATGATATTAAATTTCAGTATATTTTCATAAACCATATTCTTTTAGAAAATAATGAAAATAATAGAGTTTTATCAAAATTAAAAGGGCACCTAGTAAATCAAGGAAAAATATTTATAGAACTAAATGTAAATGATATAAAAAAAACAGAGGTTACAACTAACAGGTTGATGCCAGAAGAAATCATAAAGATTTTAACTGAAGAAGATTATAAAAACATTGATGGTTTAGCAATTAAAGATGAAAATAAAATAATAAAATATATTTTTCATGCTGAGAATATAAAGTATGAAAATAAGGAGAAAGAAAAGATGATGGAGAATGTTGGACAAACTACAACTCATAAAAAGAAAGATAGGCTGCTAAAGTTAAAGTTTTTATTAAGAAGAATAGAAAACAATATAGAAGTTGAAGCAAGCAGAGATGAAATATACAAATTGACAAAGGATCTAGAAATTAACTTAGAAGATATTATATTCTGCATAGCAAAAGACATTATAAAGAAGGATGAGGTACTTAATTCAGTTGCGGTTAAATTTTATGAAGAAGGTTTTTATGATAATATAATACCACTTTTTCAAGCAGCTCATGAATATAATCCTAAGAATTCTGATGTTATATATAATCTAGCTAGTTTTTTGCTTGAATTTGGCGAAAAAAAATTAGCATTAACTTATTTTGAAAAGATCCAAGGAATAAATTCAGAAGTAGATGAAGTTATAACAAGGCTAAGAGGGGAAGTATAGATGAATGAGAAGAAAATATGCTTTATAACCTGTGTTAATGATTCAGTACTTTATAGTGAGTGTCTAAAGTACATAAATAATTTAAAAATACCTGAGGGCTTTCAAGTAGAAAAGATAGCCATAAGTAGTGCAAATAGTATCACGTCAGCTTACAATAAAGCAATGAAAGATAGTGATGCGAAATATAAAGTATATTTACACCAGGATGTTTTTATTATAAATAACAATTTTATAGAGGATGTCGCTAATGTTTTTGAGAGCGATGAAAAAATAGGAATAATTGGCATGACAGGTGCTAAAACTATTCCTACAACTGCTAAATGGTGGGAAGCATTTCAAAGGAGTGGTGGAGTATATGAAAATCATGCAGGTATAATGAAACCTCTTCTATTTGATGAAACAAAAAAAAATCATGAAAAGGTAAAAGCATTAGATGGTTTTTTATTAGTTACTGATAAGGATATACCATGGAGAGAAGATATTTTTACAGGGTGGCATTTTTATGATATGTCACAATGCGTTGAATTTACTTTAAAAGGATATAATGTAGTTGTACCTTGGCAGGAAAAACCATGGTGTATACATGATTGTGGATTTGTAGAGACTACAGGAAATTATGATAAGTATAGGAGTGCTTTTCTTGACGAGTATTCCAAAAGAATTTTCCCACAAGTCTCTATAATGATTACTGCATATAATAGACCAGAGTATTTTAAATTAGCGCTTGAAAGTGCTATAAATCAAAGTTATAAAAATGTAGAGATAATAGTTTGTGATAATAGTACAAACAATTATGTTAAAAAAGTTTGCGCAAAATATTTACAGAATTATAACATAAAATATTATAAAAATGAAGTGGAATTAGAAGTTATTGATAACTTTAATAAAGCAATTAGTTTAGCAAATTCTGAATATTTATGTTTCCTGATGGATGATGATTTATATAATAAAGATAAATTGAAAGTAATGATGAATTATTTTATTCAGAAACCAGAACTTTCACTTGTTACTTCACATAGACAAACAATTGATGAACACGGTAATTATCTTAAACCAATATTTGAGACACAAACATTATTTGAGAAAAAAACATATATTGATGAAAAGTATATGAAGGCTTTATTTTTAAATACTGGGAAAAATTTTATTGGAGAAACAACTACACCAATATTTAAAAAAAGCAATCTTACATGCAATAAATTTGGAATATATGAAAACAAAAGTTATTCTGTAATAAGTGATATTGTAACCTGGATTAGTATGTCAGAAAAAGGTGCTGTATTATATGTTCCTGAAACATTAAGCTACTTTAGAATTCATAAAGAGCAAGATCAGAAAAGAATGGTTACCATATATAATGGTGTGAACGAACTTGTTAGTTTTTCTACTGTATTATTCGAAGAACAATATATTGACTATTCAAAAAAGCAAAATAAAACTTATTATAATCTATTACTAAAATTAATGGATACGCTGAATACTTTGTGTAAGGATGACAAAATATTAGAGTCCTTTTTAAAAAATAATATAGTCAGCGGGTTGCTAAATTCATATAGAAAATTATTATTTTATATTAAGGATAGTAATGAACTTAAAGATATTTCCATAAAAAATAATTACGATGAAATAATTACGAAAATATCTAAAAATCATGCCTTGGATGTGGAGGTAAAAAAGAATTATTAAGACGGTACTCCCTTATTTGTATTTTAATAAGGTTTTAAAAAAACTAAAGGTAGTTGGCTTCATGCCGATAATAAAAGTAAGATAGTATTTACGGAGGTATTAAAAATGAGGGTAAGTCATAATATAGCGTCCCTAAACATATATACTAGTTATAAATCAGCATTAGCAGCACAAAGCAAGGCAATGAGTAGAGTATCTTCTGGACGTAGAGTTAATCAAGCTTCAGATGATCCTTATGCAGATGCAAAGGACGTTGCTTTTACTATGCAGTCTAAAGGTCTTCAAATGGCAAATACAAACGCGCAAGATGGCATAAGTTTATTACAAACTGCTGAAGGTGGATTAAGTGGTATAAATTCAATGCTTGACAGGATTAAAACCTTGGCAACACAAGCTGGTAACGGGACACAAAGTCCTGAGGACAAAGCAGCTAGTCAACTTGAGGTTAATACACTTGTTCAGGGTATAAATAATTTAGCTAAAAGTACTAATATTAATGGAGTGAATATGATTGCTGCTGATCCGAGCAATGATTTGAATGCAGTAATAGGTGCAAGCGGTGAGAAAATTAGTATGCCAACATATAATTTTACCACAGACAATAGTGCTACCTCATTGTTATATAGTTTGAGTAGTATTGATGTTACAACGGCTGGTGGTTATAAGGTGGCAATGGACGCTGCCGATGCGGGAATGGATCAAATAAATACAGCACTTAGTAAATATGGTGCATTAGAAAACAGATTTACTTCAACAATTGATACTATAGGAACTTTGGGTAGTGAAACAGAAGATGGAGATAGTGCAGCAGTTGATGCAGATGTTGCAGCAGAAATGCTCAATTATTCAAGATCAAGCATTATTGTTCAAGCGGGTATTGCTATGATGACGCAAACTAATAAAATGCCACAAGATGTATTAAAAATATTAAGCAATGTATAATATTTTCATGTTTTAATTTAAACTTAGAGAAGATGTCTCTAAGTTTTTTATTTGTGTGTTGAAAAAAATATACTAAATAAGAGGTGATACATATTTATGATTTCTTTATGTATGATTGTAAAAAATGAGGAACTTAATTTATCAAAATGTTTAAGTAATATTAAGGGATGGGTAGATGAAATAATTATAGTTGATACGGGCTCTACTGACAAAACTAAAGAAATAGCCAAACAATATACGGATAAAATCTTTGATTTTAAGTGGTGTGATGATTTTGCCAAGGTTAGAAATTTTTCTATAAGTATGGCAAAAAATGATTGGGTTCTTATATTAGACGCAGATGAGGTAGTTAGTTTTTTTAATAAAAAAACTGTTAATAAATTCATAGTTACAAATGAAAAGTTAGTTGGAAGAATAAAAAGAATTAATACATTTGAAAATGCAGATGGTGAAAAAAGACTACTTGAAAGAGTAAATAGACTTTTTAATAAAAAATATTTTAAATATGCGGGTATAATACATGAACAAATAGTGGCAATTAATGAAGAAAAATACAATACACTAGATATTGATATAGAGGCTGACCATATTGGTTATGAAAAAGTAGTATTGGAAAGAACTAATAAAATTAATAGAAATAAGGTACTATTACGAAAAGCAATTACAAAGGAAGTTAATGACCCTTATTTATATTATCAACTTGGCAAAACTTTTTTTATGGAAAAAGATTATATAAAAGCTGAAGAAAACTTTCAAACCGCAATAAACATTGGAGTTAAAGCAAAATATGAATATGTTGAAGATTTAATTGAAAGTTATGGATACACGTTGATAAATTTAAAAAAATATAAAGAAGCTTTGATGCTAAAAAGCTATGAGGATATATATAAAGATAATCCGGATTTTAGTTTTGTTATGGGACTTATTTATATGAACAATGCTAAATTTGATGAAGCTATTGCAAAGTTTAAACAATGTCAAAACGGTAAAGGGTCTAAAATAGAAGGTGTGAATTCATATTCAGCTAATTATAATATTGGCGTAATATATGAATGTTTAGAAAAACATAAAAAAGCTGTGGAATATTATAAAAAATGTGGGAGCTATAACTTGGCTTTAAAAAGGCTTAGAGTTATAAATTAGCAATAGCAAAGGATTAACAGCAAACGGGACAATATTTAGAACAACAAGGACTAAAAAACCTATCACATTTTATAAACTGATCGGTTAAGACAATATTTATAACGTTTTATAGAAAACTATGTAAATATTTTGCCAATTGTATCGTTTTAATTACATAATTGTGTGAAATTTAAAAAAAAACAAAAAAAGCTTTATTTTATTGGAAAATGATTTATAATTATAGATGGAAAATCAAATAATATAAACAAATGTGTTGATTTTTAACAATCTCATCATTTAAACTTTTTACAATTTATTGAGATATATGCAGCAAATTGTAAAATAAAAGAAAAAAATAGAAAACATTCACATTAATAGATAAAATATTGTATAATAGTATATGATAATATATTATTAATATAATATGTATAATTGAATACAATTAAAATACTCAATCAAATATTTATGCTGAAAGAATTAAAATGGATATATTTGTCAAATAAGTAGAATAGGAGCTGATTTTATGTCAACAAGTAATGTATCTCAGAGCGGAGCTACTTTTGATTTAATAAAACAGGCATTAAATGCAAGTAGTACAAGAGGAGAGGTTACGGCTAACAATGTAGCTAATGTAAATACAGATAATTACAAGGGACATTATGTTACATTTGAAGATACTCTTAATAATAGTGTAGATAATTTGGAGATGAAAAAAAACAATCCAAAACATTTAGATTCAGGAAACGCATATGGATCTATTAGTGTTAAACAAGATAACACTTCAAGTATGAAAAATGATGGAAACAATGTTGACATCGACTCAGAAATGGCCAATCAGGCGAAAAATACACTTATGTATCAAGCGTTAGCAAGTCAAGCAAGTACAAGAATAACCATGGAAAGATATGCTATAAAAGGAGGGAATTGATAGATGAATGCATTTAATTCATTAAACATCAGTGCCAGTGGTCTCTCAGCTGAAAGATTAAGAATGGATACTATTTCTTCTAATATCGCTAATGTGGATACTACTAGAAGCGATGTAACAGGTCAGCCTTATAGAAGAAAAATTGCAGTATTTCAGGAGAACTTAGATAAAAGTGTAAATACTGATACTGGACAAGTCAAAGATAACTTAAAAGGTGTTAAGGCAGTAGGAATTGTAGATGATCAGTCACCACTAAAGCAGCAGTATGACCCAACAAACCCAGATGCAGGTGCAGATGGATATGTGGCCATGCCCAACGTGGAGGTACTAAATGAAATGGCAGATTTAATATCATCAACTAGAGCTTATCAAGCAAATGTAAGCGTGATGGGTGCAGAAAAAAGCATGTTTAGCTCGGCATTACAAATTGGAAAATAGGAGTGAGTTAAGTGAACGTAAATCAGTTTATACCAACTAGTAGCATAGCATCAAGTTCTAGCAATGATTCTACAAATGCTTCAAGCGGTACTCAGGCAGTAACTGGAAGTCCGGATTTTTCATCTATATTGAAAGATAAACTTGGACAAGTCAACGACAAGCAAATAAGTGCTGATGATACAACGACCCAATTTATTCAAGGAAAAGATGTAGATATTCAGCAGGTTATGCTGGGGACTTCTGAAGCTCAAATGTCACTTGATATGGCAGTCCAAGTTAGAAATAAAATTGTGGAAGCATATCAGGAATTAAATAAAATGCAAGTATAGTTGGGAGTGCAAAAGATGAATAAGCTCTTAGAGGGTGTAAAGAACCTAAAGGAAAAATGGTTCGGGATAAGTAATACAAAAAAAATAGTGATAATAATATTAATAGTTGGAGTTATAGCAGCAGCGGCAGTTGCAACTACAACTTTAACAAGCACAAAATATGGAGTCTTGTTTTCAAAAATGGATTCAACTGATGCTACAACAGTGATAACTAAATTAAAATCAGATAAAGTAGCATATAAGGTTGATTCAAGTACCAATACAATTTCAGTACCAGAAAATCAAGTTGATGATCTTAGACTTCAATATGCTACTTTGATAAAGGGTGGTAGTACTGGTTTCGAACTATTTGATAACAGCAGTAGTCAGTTTGGAATGACTGACCAGCAGTTTAATGTTCAATATCAAAGGGCACTAGAAGGTGAAATACAAAGGACAATAAAAAGCTTTCCACAGGTATCTGATGCAAGAGTACAACTAGTAATGCCAGATAATTCTGTTTTTGTAAAGGATGCAACCCCAGCTACGGCATCAGTATTCTTAAAGCTAAAATCTGGGGAGAGTCTAACAACTGCTCAAGTTAAGGCCATTGTATCATTGATATCGGGTGCAGTTAAGAATTTACCAGTTGCAAATATTCAAGTTGTTGATGATAATATGAAACTTCTAAGTGCTGGATTAAGTAAAACTACTGGGGATAATACAGATGTTTCCGAAACTACGGCGGCTAGGAGCGCAGTGGAAGAAAAAGAAGAAAAGGAACTTCAGGAAAAGGTATTAAATCAATTAGAACCGATATATGGTAAGGATAAGGTAAAAGTTCAAGTACATGCAGATATGAATTTCAATGCTATTCAGCAAGATTCAACTGTTGAAAAGGATCCGGTTGTTGTAAGCGAACATGAGACAAATACTGTAACGCCTAATGGAAATACAACGACAAGTGGGAGTCCAGTTAATAATAACAATTCATCAAATCAGATAACTAATTCAACTAATTCAACTGGAGCTTCAACAAGTACAGATGTAACAAAAAATTATGATACTTCAAAAACAACTACTAAAACTGTAACATCACCGGGGGATTTAAATAGGTTGACTGTATCAGTGGTGGTAGACGGAAAAGTCAGCACACCAACACAAACTTCTATTAATAACATTGTTAGCCAAGCGGTAGGTATAAACCCACAAAGAGGTGATACTGTAAGTATAGAGGGATTGAAATTTGATGCCAGCTTACAGAATGCTGCAACAAAAGCACAAGCGGCAATGGATACAGCACAGCAGCAACAAAAACAAAATAATATGATTAGGAACATTATAATTGGGTCAGTAATCGGAGTCATAGCTATTATAGGATTTATTATTTTTATGGTAAAGAGAAGAAAAAATAATGAAGAAGATGAGTATGAGGATGAGGATGAAGATGGTCTTGATGAACTAATCGGAGACGATGGTCAGACCACAAAACAAGAAAAATATGCGCCTATTGAATTTGAAGGTAATAATGAAAAATCACATATGGAAAAAGAAATTAAAAACTATGCAACTAGTAAACCACAGCAGGTTGCTGATGTAGTTAAATCATGGATTTCAGAGGATGAGAGGTGATAGTCTATGGCTAAAGATGGTAAATTGAGTGGAGTTCAAAAAGCTGCTATACTGTTCATTACTTTGGGACCAGAAGCATCAGCAGGAATTATAAAAAAACTTCCAGAAAAAGAGATACAGAAGATAACCTATGAAATAGCTAATATAACTTCAGTAAATCCCGAACAGAAAAATGATATTTTAAAAGAGTTTATTGAAATGAATAAAGCAAAGGAATATCTTAGCGAAGGTGGAATTGATTATGCAAAAGACTTGCTTTCAAAAGCACTTGGATCGCAAAGGGCAAAAGAAATATTAGATAAAGTAGTTGAAGCAACAGAACAATACAGGCCATTTGCTATTGCAAGGAAGGCAGATGCACATCAACTTTTAAACGTAATAGGGAATGAACATCCTCAAACTATAGCACTTATATTATGCTATTTACAGGCGGATAGAGCAGGACAAATCATGTCATCATTGCCAGAGGAATTACAAAGTGATGTGGCTTATAGAATTGCAACTATGAGTAATACTTCGCCTATGGTAATCAAAGAAATTGAAAAAGTTTTAAATGACAAATTATCTTCTGTGGTAAGGGCAGATGTAACTGTACTTGGCGGCGTTGAAAGAATAGTTGATATACTAAATCAGGTTGATAGAACAACTGAGAAAAATATTACGGAGGGACTTGAAAGAGAGGATCCAGAGATTGCTGAACAGGTTAAGGAATCTATGTTTGTATTTGAGGATGTTATTACCTTGGATGATGTTGCTATTCAAAGAGTTCTTAGAGAAGTTGATAGTAAGGAATTGGCTCTTGCACTTAAAGGATGCTCTGATGAAGTTGGAGATGCGATTTACAAGAATCAATCAAAGAGAGCTGCTGCTTCATTAAAAGAGGATATCGAATTCCTTGGACCAGTTAGACTTATGGATGTGGAAAAAGCACAGCAAAAAATTGTTGGCGTAATTAGAAGACTTGATGAATCAGGCGAAATAGTACTTTCAAGAGGTGGCGAAGATGCTATTGTCCTCTAGTGTTATTAAAAACACAAAAATTAGTGAACATGGACATAAAGAAATAGTTACGGCTAGGAATATTGATATAAAACCACAAACTTCTTCGGATATAGGAGATATATTAAAGCAGAGTGGCGATGGAGTTTTTGAAAATGTTGATAAAATTGCAAATACATTTATAGAAAACGCTAAAAACACCGCAGAAAACTTAAAGAGCCAGGCAATAGAAGAAGCACGGGATATTGAAAAAAAAGCATTTGATAAAGGTTTTGGGGAAGGCAAGCAAGAGGGATATAACAAAGCCTATGAAGAAACGGTAGTAAAAGGTAAGGCTGAAGTTGATAATTTTAAATCTTTGGCTGAACAAAATGCTTCTAACTTAATGATTGTTGCTAAAATAAAATATGAAAAATACATAATTGATCAAGAAGAGGCTATTAAAAAGTTAGCAATTTCCATAGCTAGCCATATTTTAAATAGGGAAGTTAAAGATGAAAATGGTATTAATGATATGATTTATGCTGCTGTTGAAAAATCAAAAAACTGTGAGCTTATAATTATAAAATGTAATGAACTTCATTATAATGCAGTTAATGAAGCAGTGGAACTGTGGAAAAATAATTTACCTTTATATGGGAAAGTATTTGTTATTAAAGATGATAGCTTGCCGGATGATAAAGCAATTATTGAAAAAAACAATGGGAAAATGGAAGTTGGAATTGATATAGGTATTGAAAAGATTAAGGAAGAACTTTTAAAAAAATGATTTATAGGGGTAATAATTATGATTTCATTAAATTTTGCTGATTTAACTGAAAAAGTAGAAGAATGTAATATAATGCACATTGAAGGTATGGTGAGTAAGGTTATAGGACTTACCATAGAGGCAGAGGGAATAAAAGCTTTTGTTGGTGAAGTGTGCAAAATTTATAATGAAAAAAACAGAATTATTGAATGCGAGGTTGTTGGTTTTAAGGAGAAAAACGTTATTCTTATGCCTCTTGGCGAACTAGTAGGAATATCACCAGGTTGTAAAGTATTGCCTACTGGTAAACAACTTTGTGTTGCATGCTCAGAAAAATTGTTTGGTAAAGTGCTAGATGGTCTTGGAAAACCTCTAGGTAACGAAAAAGTAGAAGGTGGTGTTTTATACAATATGGACAGTAGTCCACCAGATCCTTTAAAGAGGAGAAGAATTGATAGTGTAATGCCAACAGGTGTAAGAGCAATTGATGGCTTTTTAACTTGTGGAGAAGGTCAAAGAATTGGTATTTTTGCAGGAAGTGGTGTTGGAAAAAGTACTACTCTTGGAATGATAGCAAGAGAAGCTAAAGCAGAGGTTATTGTTATAGGGCTTATTGGAGAAAGAGGAAGAGAAGTACGAGATTTTATTGAAAAAGATCTTGGAGAAGAAGGTATGAAAAAATCAATAATAGTGTGTGCTACTTCTGACAAACCAGCTTTAGTTAGAATTAAAGGAGCATTTACTGCAACTGCTATAGCTGAGTATTTTCGAGATCAGGGTAAAAAAGTAATATTAATGATGGACTCTGTTACTAGATTTGCTATGGCACAAAGAGAAGTAGGACTTGCTATAGGAGAACCACCAGCAACTAAAGGTTATACTCCATCCGTTTTTGCAATGTTACCTAAGCTCATGGAAAGATCAGGTATGTCGGACGTAGGATCAATTACAGCATTTTATACAGTACTTGTTGATGGTGATGATTTTAATGAACCTATTGCAGATGCAGTTAGAGGTATTCTAGATGGGCACATAGTACTTTCTAGAGATCTTGCTTCAAAAAATCATTATCCGGCTATAGACGTTTTGGCAAGTATAAGCAGACTTATGTCTGAAATTGCTGATGATAAGCACAAAACAGCTGCTGGCATGGCAAGAGAACTGTTAGCAACTTATAAAAATTCTGAGGATTTGATAAATCTAGGAGCCTATGCCAAAGGAAGTAACAAAAAAATAGATATTGCAATAAATTACCATGAAAATATTGTTAACTATCTAAAACAGGGAATTGATGAGAAATCAGAGTTTAAGGAAAGCATCGCTGCTTTAGAAGGAATGTTTAATTAGTATTTTTTAAAGGGGGTAATTTATGAAAAAATTTGATTTTAAGCTCCAAAAACTATTAGATCTAAGAAATAGCAAAGAAGAAGAAAGCAAACTAAATTTCAGTAAGGCACAAGATGATAAAATTAATGCCGAAGTAAATTTACATAAGCTGAATATGAATTATAGCAAATATGGTGAAACAAGAAAATATGGGAATGTTGCTCAGCAGAAAATCACCCAATTTTATTTGAATTCCATTTCCATTTGTATTACTGAAGCGAATGCAGAACTTAAAAAGAAAAAAATGATATTAGAGGAAAAAAGGCTGGATTTAAAACAAAAGCAGATTGAGAGAAAGACTGTTGATATTCTCAAAGATAAACAGAAGAGTAAATATATAAAAGAAGCAAATGACATAGAACAAAGAAATAATGATGAATTTGCCTTATATGGGCATATGAGAAATTCCGCTGAGAGGGGGTGAGATGTTGAGCGCGATAAATGGAAGTAACAATGCAAAGTTTCTTGATAGTGTAGGTTCAACTAGTAATGTTTCTAAAAGTGATAGTAGCAGCATTTGTGCAGCGGGAAGCAATAGTTTTGGACGTGTATTACAAACTAAAACACAAAATAGTGAAAATTCTAAAGATACGGATGCTACTAGCAAAAGTATTAAAGGTTCTGAGAGTACAAGTAGAGATGTAAATGGTAAGGAGCAAACTAACATTAATCAGCAAACCACAGTAAAAAATGATACTAGTAGCAAAACTAATGAAGAAAAGCTTCAGGATATAGAAAAGCAAATAAATGACATAAATAATGGCACAGAAAGCGTAAGTAATAATGATCTAGAGGCAATAATTGCCAGTTTACAGCAAATTTTGAGTTCTATTTTAAAAAAAGCTAGTGCTACTCAAAGTGATAAAAGTTCTAGCGGTAATTTAGATACAAATCTAGTCTCAAAATTAACTGAATTAAAAATTGATTTAGCAAATCATGGTAAATTTTTATCATCAAGTAAAAATGATAGTGGCAAGCAGGTATTATCAGATTTAATTTCAAAATTAGGCATGGAGAAAACAGATTTAAATAATGGTGCTGCTGGAATGCAAAATGTAACAACTGAGAATAATACAGTTGTAAGTAATACAGCGCTAAGTAACGGAGTTTCAAGTAATGTAGCTGGAAGTAATACCGATGATAATGGTCTTCTTAGCAAAATAAAAAAAGAACTAACAACTTTGATTAAGGATATTAAGTCAAGTGAAAGTACCTCTAGTCAATTAGTATCAAGTTCTAAATTAAATTATATTGAACAATTATTAACTGTGACAAATAAAGCTATAAATACTGTGAAGCTACCAGATATCCCATTAATTGATGCATCCAAGTTAAATAATGTTATGCAAGAGGATTTTAGTACAACACTTTCAAGTTCATTAAGTTCAGATAGTAGTGAATCTAGTAGTGATAACACTTATGGTAATAATATGGCAGACAAGGATACTAATTTTTTGAACAAATTGATTGATAATAAAGATAGTAGTTCTGATAAATATCAAAAAGTTACTAGTGTAATAAATCAATTATTAAGTAATAACGTGTCTAGTAGTTCGGACATAAAAACTCCAGCAACTGTAGTTAGAAGCTCCAATTTTTCGGAGGACATAATAAAAAGCTTAACGTATATGGATAATAATAATATAAAAGATATGACAGTAACAATAGCACCAAAAGGTCTTGGTACTGTAATGATAAATATAACTACTGAAAATGGAGTTATGAAGGCTTCTATTACGGCTACTAACAAAGAGGCATATAACCTTTTAAATGCCAATGCTGATCAAATAAATAGCAGTTTAAAATCACAAGAAATAAAAATAGGTAATGTAAACATAAATATATATAACGGCGATACCACTTTCTTTAAAGATGGTTCAAATCCTCAAGATTCAGGCAATCAAAATCACAATAATAGTAAAACAACAAATGTTATAGGTGGTATTGATGATGGACAAACAGAAGATCAAAGTGGCATTTATGAAAATGATAACGTAAATGCTTTAGTATAGGGGGAGATAATATGAGTACAACAGATGGCGTAAATCCTAATCAAAGTGTAGCGGCTAGTGCGTCAACAAGTGCAAGTTCAACTAACACTACAAAGACAACCGGAAGTAACTCTTTGGACAAAAATGCTTTTTTGAAAATATTAATGGCTGAGATTTCAAACCAAGATCCTACTTCGCAAAACAACGACCCTACTCAATACGTCAGTCAGTTAGCGCAGTATTCATCATTAGAACAGATGACAAATTTGAATGCCACTATGACGTTAAACGGAGCATCAGATCTTATTGGCAAAAATGTTCAATTTAATAAAACTGATGTAACTGGAAAGAATATTGAAGGCATAGTTAAGTCAGTATCTAAAAATGGAGACCTTGTAACTTTAAATGTACAAGTGCCTGGCAGTTCGGATTTGCAACAGTACAGTTATAGCAATATTGTTACTATAAATCCAGAAGCAACAGCGACTCCAACTCCAACAACGCCAGCTGATCCAGCTACAAAAGCGTAAGTGATTACGGATTATGGGCTATAGAGTAATAAATGGCAACATTGTTCCGGTAGAACCAATAGGCAATATAAGTAGAAAAATAGAGATAAAAAATCAAAATTCAAGTTTCAACAATATCTTAAACAAGAAAATCAACACTAATGAGAGCTTTGTAATTTCTGCTCATGCATTTGATAGATTAAAGGATAGGAATATAACTTTAAACAAGGATGACATGAAGGCAATAAATGAAGGTATTAATAAGGCCAATGCAAAAGGATGCAAGGATTCAGTAATATTTTATAAGGATACTGCATACGTTACAAGTATAAAAAATAGAACTGTTATAACAGCTGTAGATAAGAGTAATTGTAAAGAAAATATATTTACTAATATCGATAGTGTTGTAGTTCTTTAGGCTGGACCTAGTTTATAGGAAGCCACAATTAGCTGAAAGATAGATGTTAATTGCAACAAAAAATAAATTAAAATTAGATGGGGGAAAAACATATGTTACAATCAATGTATTCAGGAATATCAGGAATGAGCGCAAGTAATCAACAACTTAATGTAATAAGTAATAATATAGGAAACTCACAAACCACTGCATTTAACTCTTCGAGTGTAACCTTTGAGGATATGTTTAGTCAAACAGTGCAAGCGTCTACTGCGCCAACAGGAAGTTCTGGTGGTATAAATGCAAGTCAAGTGGGAACAGGGACAAAAGTTCAATCAATTAATAAAAATATGAATGCTGGAAGCAACCAAGCTACAGGTAGAGCACTTGATAATTGTATAAGTGGAAATGGTTTCTTTATACTAGGAAGGGGGACAATAGGTACAGGAATCACTGTTGATCAAGCAGACCATTCAGCTAAATCAACTACAGGTACTGAACTTGATTATTCAAGGGATGGGTCATTTTCTTTAGATGCCGCTCATAACATTGTAAACGCTGGTGGTTCAAAACTTATGGGTTATGCATTAAAAGACGGAACAACAACAAGTATAGATGATTCGGGTGCAACAACTAAAGTAAATTTTGTTGCGAGTAGTGCTACTGTAACGGCTGCTGACACTAACCTTGTACCACTAGTAATACCAGAAACTATTGATGGATCCAAAGTAAGCAGCTACGGAATTGATCAAAATGGAATAATTACTGCAACACTTGCTGACAAGAGGGTTGCAGCAATAGGACAAATAGCTTTGGCATCATTTGCAAATGATTCTGGTTTAAATGCCACAGGTAACAATATGTATAGTGTATCTACAAATTCAGGAAGTGCAGTTTTAAAATCGGGAATTGGGGATACTGCTAATAATAATTCAGAAGCTTTTGGAACTATTTTATCAGGTGTTCTTCAGGCATCAAATGTGGATTTAGCAACAGAGTTTACACATATGATAGAAGCAAGCAAAGCTTTTCAAGCTAGTGGTAAGATAATTACAACAGGTGATACAATACTTCAAACTATAATAAATCTAAAACAGTAATTTAGAAAATGAATGTTAAAGGTGTGGGTTGATTTTAAAAATCAACTTTACACTTTCCTTTTTACAAAACATATAATATGCCTTGAGAGGGGAATCTCTAATTGATAAAATTAACTGGTTTAAATCATAAAGAAGTGATAATTAATTCTTCCATTATTGAAAAGATAGAGGAAGTTCCAGAAACCGTTATAACACTTTTAAACGGAAATAAGTATTTAGTAGAAGAATCTGTGGATGAAGTTATTGATAAAATTATAGAGTTTAAGAAAAGAATAAATAATGCAAATTATAGATGATATAAAATTTGTCTACTTTAATAGGGAGAGATTAACTAATGAGTGAAAAGAAAAATGGTGAAAAAAAAGGTGGAGTACCTAAAATAGCTATCATTTTGGTTGCAGTAATTATTATAATGGGAGCTGCATTTGCAGCATATATATTATTTTTTAGTAAAACTCCAACTAAAACAGCAGACAAAGCCACTAATACTACGGCTTCGGTTGATAAGGTAGATATAGCAACAATTTCTCTAGATGAAACCATTATAAATCTAGCTGATACAGATTCACAAAAATTTGCAAAAGTTAAGGTGAGCTTTGGCTATGATTCTACAAATTCTAAGTTTGTTGAAGAACTTACAAGCAAAACTGCCGTGAAAACGCCAATTTTAAATGATACTGTTGTAAAGATAATTAGAAGTAAAAAGGCGGGAGATTTATCAGGAGCAGGAATAGATGAAGTTAAAAAACAAATTTTAGATACAGTTAATCCATATATGCAAAAAGGACAATTTGTAAGCGTATATTTTGATGAGCTAGTTCTCCAATAAAACACGTCGAGGGTGGTAAATAGATGCTGGATACATTTTCTGTAATAGTTAGACTTATACTTGCTCTTTTAGTTATTTTACCTTTAATATATTTAAGTTTGAAATTTGGCGGTAATAAACTTCAGGATGTGCAAAATGGAAATTATATGAAGGTTCTTGAAAAACTTTCAGTTTCTAAAGAAAATAGTCTTTTAGTTATAAAAATCGGAGAACAAGCTTTTATATTCTCCAGCACTGGTAACAAAATGGAAATTATCAAAGAGCTAAATGGGGAACAAATTTCAGAAATTGTGAAATCAAAAAAGATAACTCAATATAAAAATGTTAATGAGTTTCTCACGGATTTTAAGAGTCGAATTAAGTTTGAGGATAAAAAGAAGTTATTAAAATCAATTAAAAATAAACTTAAGATTAAAAAGGAAGATTAGTATGAAAAAGAAGGTTTGCATAATATTTGCTCTAGTCTTATTATGTATAGTTTTTATGGGACAAGTAGCACAAGCAGCACCAGCAAATACTACCATACCAGTACCCAAAATAAGTTTGTCTGTAGATAATGCATCTAGTCCTTCAGACTACGTAGACAACATAAAAATTGTTTTAATGATGACAGTTTTGACACTGCTTCCATCCATAGTAATTATGACAACAAGTTTTGTTAGAATAGTTGTGGTTTTTGGATTCTTAAAGAGTGCTATGGGAACACAAAATGCCCCACCAAGTCAGGTTATAATTGGGCTATCTTTATTCTTAACATTTTTTATTATGATGCCAACAGTTACTGCTATAAATAATAATGCTGTTCAGCCATATATAAATGGTACAATAACTCAAAGTCAGGCAATTACATCGGGAGAAAAACCATTAAAAGATTTTATGCTGAAACAGACTCGTCAAAAGGATTTATTATTGTTTATGAATGAAGCAAAAGAAGATACCAAAACACCAACTGAGAAAATCCCTATGCATGTAGTAATTCCAGCATTCATGATAAGTGAACTGAAAACAGCGTTTATAATTGGTTTTTTAATATATATACCTTTTATAATAATTGATTTTGTAGTTGCTAGTATTCTTATGTCAATGGGAATGTTTATGGTACCGCCATCAATGATTTCATTACCATTTAAACTTCTTTTATTTGTTATGGTAGATGGTTGGTATATGATAGTAAAATCACTTATTTTAAGTTTTTCGTGAGGTGAAAGTTTATGACAGAAAATATGCTTATGTCCGTATTAAAGGATGGAATTATAACTGGACTTATGGTTGCAGCTCCATTTCTAATTGTTGCCGTTGTAGTAGGACTTTTTGTAAGTATAATCCAAGCTACAACTCAAATACAGGAGCAAACTCTTACATTTGTTCCTAAACTTTTGTCAATTGCCGCAGTTGGAGTGTTATTGGGTGCTTGGATACTTCATACAATGACAGGTTTTACAGGCAGAATATTTGATATGATAGCAAATATAACTAGATAGGTGTGATTAGTACAATGATAAGTGTGTCATATTTTTCTGCATTTTTTCTAGTATTTTTGAGAATAGCTACATTTTTTCTAGCGCTTCAGGTATTATTTCCAACAGGGCTTCCGAATACAGTTAAAGTAGCAATTTGTACTTGTATGGCGTTTTTTGTTGTATCAAGTATTGATTATTCTAGCATCGCAGGAATTACTAATGGGTTATTGTACATGGAGAAATGTGCCTTTGAAGTAATAACAGGTCTTGTACTAGGATATTTAACAAATTTGGTGTTTATTTGTGGTAGAATTGCTGGGCAGTTTATAGATGTTCAGATAGGTCTTTCAATGATGAGCACATATGACCCAAATACACAAAGTACTACTACTTTAATTGAGAGACTTTTACAAATGCTAACTATTGTAGTATTTTTCTTAATTGATGGGCAGCTAATACTTATAAAAGCACTGATTGACAGTTTTAAAGTTATTCATTTAGGTGATTTTGTACTTGGAAGTGGGTCCGCAATGTATGCTTTAAATGCCTTTATTCAATTTTTTCAAATAGCACTAAGAATGGCAATACCAGTGGTAGTTGTATTAATTATTACAGATATAGTTTTAGGTCTTGTATCTAGAACTGTTCCACAATTAAATGTTATGATTTTGGGAATGCCCATTAAAATGCTACTAGGAATGTTTGTATTTATGCTTACGCTTTCGGTAATAGTAAACTTAATGGTACATGCATTCGGAATGATACCTGATTTGTGGAAGGGTTTTTATAATATAATACCAGCAATAATTATTTTTGCAGATGCGGATAAAACTGAAAGTGCTACGCCTAAGAAAAAAGGCGAGGCAAGGAAAAAAGGACAAACATCCAAAAGTAAAGAGGTACCATTAGCCATTACTCTTATTACATCGGCTTTTATTTTCTTAACTTTAGGGAGTTTTACATATACAAAAATAAAAAATATGATAATTATCTATTTTAACCAATATTTATCTAGCCCTAAAGATTTTAATGTATATACTGCTGGGGAAGTATTGATCTTTGCAGGAAAAAATATAGGAATTATATTTTTAATATTTGCTGTACCTATTATGATTATGGGTGTAGCGGCAAATATACTACAATCAGGTTTTATGTTTACTACTCAACCACTTATACCGGATTTTAAAAAGATGAACCCAATTTCAGGATTCAAAAAGATGTTTTCTATGAGGACGGCTGTTGATCTTGTAAAAGATATAGTAGTTGTAGCAGTTGTAGGATATGTAGGATATAGATTTATAATAGATAATTTTAATGACTTTTTAGGAATTAACACTTTAAGATTTGATTTAATACCTGGAGTAATAAAAGGATTATTTATGACTATTTTATTTAGAATAGCGTTTATTATGGTGATTATAGCGCTTTCAGATTATATATATCAAAGGTATATGTTTAATAAAGATTTAAAGATGACTAAACAGGAAATTAAAGAAGAGTTTAAACAAGATGAAGGAGATCCAGAAATAAAAGGTAAGAGAAAACAAAAGATGCGAGAGATGTCGACAAGAAGGATGATGGCAAGCGTTCCTGATGCCACAGTAGTTGTTACCAATCCAACCCATATTTCTGTAGCTTTGAAATATAGTGAAGGGGAAAACAGTGCTCCAATCGTAGTGGCAAAAGGAGCTGAGCGAATGGCGCTTAAAATAAAAGAAGTTGCAAAGGAAAACAATATTCCAATAATTGAAGACAAACCATTAGCAAGGCTTATATATAAAGAAGTTGAAATTGATGGAGAAATACCAATGGAAATGTATCAAGCTGTTGCTGAAGTTTTAGCAGTAGTATTGAAGATGAAGAAGTAAGGGATGGATGCAGATGAATAATGAGAATAAAAAAGGTTTTAGCATAGCAAATAATTTAGATGTTATTGTAGCATTTGGTGTAATGGCAATAGTCTTAATGATAATAATACCTTTACCAACACCTGTAGTAGATTTTCTTATAGTTATAAATTTGACTATTGCTATGGTTATTATATTAACGTCCTTGTTTACCACGGAAGTATTACAAATGTCCGTATTTCCAACATTGCTTCTTATTACTACGTTGTTTAGAGTAGGAATTAACATATCATCCACCAGATTAATTTTAACTGAGGCAAATGCGGGAAAAGTAATTGATGCATTTGGGAGTTTTGTTATTGGTGGTAACTATGTAGTCGGAATCATAATATTTTTAATAATAATAATAGTACAATTTGTAGTAATCACAAATGGTTCTGGCAGAGTTGCAGAAGTTGCAGCTAGATTTACACTGGACGCTATGCCAGGAAAACAGATGAGTATTGATGCTGATCTTAACGCAGGGCTAATTGATGATATGCAAGCTAAGGATAGAAGAAAAAAACTTCAATTGGAATCAGATTTTTATGGATCCATGGATGGTGCTTCTAAGTTTGTCAAAGGAGATGCTATAGCTAGTATTATAATAGTTGTAATAAATATGATCGGCGGTATTATAATAGGCGTTGTTCAGCTTAATATGACAGCTGCTGTTGCGGCACAGACATATATAAGGCTCTCAATTGGTGATGGACTTGTAAGTCAAATTCCAGCACTTTTAATATCTGTATCAACAGGTATTATAGTAACAAGATCTGGGGACAATGAGGATTTTGGTACTCAATTAATAGGACAGCTTACAAATTTTCCAAAGGTTTTAGGTATAGCCTCTGCAATGCTTTTCCTAATGGGAGTGTTACCAGGTTTTCCAACAATGGTATTTCTAATTTTGGCTTTTGCCTGTGCTTCGGGTGCATATTTACTAACAAAAGAGGAAAAAAACAAAATTGTACAAAAAAAAGAGAGTGAAAACGATGAAATAGCACAAATGGAGAATAAAGAGCCTGAGAATGTTATGAGTCTTGTTTCTGTAGAACCAATGGAAATCGAAATAGGTTATGGATTAATCCCTCTTGCAGACGAATCCTCTGGGGGAGATCTTCTTCAGAGAATAGCCTCAGTTAGAAGGCAGTGTGCTATTGAGATGGGAATAGTAGTTCAACCAATAAGAATAAGGGATAATCTTCAGCTAAAGACAAATGAATATGTTGTGAAGATTAGAGGCACAGTTGTACAAAGGGGTGAACTTATGCCTAGTATGCTGTTATCTATGGATTCAACAGGTGAGAATGAAGAGATACAGGGAATTAAAACTGTAGAGCCAACCTTTGGACTTCCTGCTGTTTGGATAAATAAAGATCAAAGAGAAGAAGCAGAGATTAAAGGATTTACAGTTGTTGATCCAACAACTGTTATGGTTACACATTTGACAGAGACCATAAAGCTTCATTCATATGAACTTTTAGGTAGACAGGAAGTAAAGGGAATAATAGAATCAATGAAAGAAAAATATAGTGCGGTTATAGAAGAATTAATACCAGATCTTATGACAATTGGTGAGGTACAAAAGATACTTCAAAATTTATTAAAAGAGAAAGTACCAATAAAAGATATGGTAAGTATACTTGAAACACTTGCAGATAATTCTAGAAACACTAAGGATTTAGAACTATTAACTGAATACGTAAGGATAGCACTAGGAAGAACTATATGTAATCCACTTATAAGTGAAGATAATAAGTTAGTAGTTGCAACCCTTTCACCGTCGGTGGAAAATGTCATAGCGAATAATATACAAAAATCAATGCAAGGTTCATTTCCAGCAGTGGATCCGGAAACTACATCAAAAATTTTAGATTCCATAAAGAATGTTTTAGCTTCAATATATTTTCCGGAAAATCAGCCTACGATTTTAGTTTCTCCTAAAATAAGACCAGCAGTGAGAAAACTTTTGGAAATGGTTTTTCCAAATGTTTCAGTAGTATCACTTAATGAGATACCTAATGATGTTGAAATAAAGGCAGAAGGAGTTGTTGACATACAATGATAATTAAAAAATATGTAGTTAATAGCATGAATGAAGCCATGACAAGAATTAGGTATGAACTCGGGAATGAGGCTATTATCATAAGCCAAAGAAAAATTAGAAAAAAAGGTTTCCTGGGTATATTTTTAAAAAAAGCCATCGAAGTTACTGCAGCTGTTGATAATGATAATAAAGTTTCTTCAAAAAAGACTAGTAAAAAAAATACAGATATGAATGATAGCCTAGAGGCCATTAAAAAAGTTATGAGTGATAAGGAATTAGAGAAGAAGCATGTAAGTACAAGTAAAGAAAACGTTAGTGATAATAAAGATAAAAAAAGTGATTTTAGTGAAACTAGCCTTGTTAATGAAATTGCAGAGATGAAAAACATTTTAAATACCATGATGCTAACAGGATCAAATATAGGTGGCAAAAGTGAATTTCAGAAAAAATTAGAGGGCTACGATTTAAATTCAGAAATAATAGAAGAAGTAATAAGTAGAATAAGTTTAGATAAGAGAGATGTTGATGAAACAGAAAAGGTGAAAGAAGCACTTCACAAAATGATAGATATAAAAAAACCAAGCGACGAACGTATAATAGTTTTAGTTGGCCCCACTGGGGTAGGGAAAACAACGACAATTGCAAAGCTAGCAGGAAGGCTCTCTTTAATTGAAAAAAAGAAAGTAGGACTTATAACAGTTGATACATATAGGATTGGAGCCATAGAACAACTAAAAACCTATGCAGATATAATGAATATTCCTTTTAATGTTGTTTTTTCTATAAAGGATATGGAGAAGTCAATAGAAGGGATGAACGAATGTGACATAATATTAATTGACACTACAGGAAGAAGCAGTAAAAATATTATGCAAATTTCTGAGCTAGGTGCGTTTATTCGTAAGACAAATTCTAACAATATACACCTAGTTATGAGCTCAACTACAAAAAACAGTGATATTAAAACAATAGTTGAGGGATATAAAGTTTTGAACTATAATAATGTTATAATAACTAAATTAGATGAGACATCAACTTATGGTTCTATATTGAATATATTATATTATGCTAAAAAACCACTAAGTTATGTTACAACGGGTCAGAATGTGCCAGATGACATAAAATGTTTAAAGACTGATGAAGTAATAAGTCTTATCTTAGGAGTTGAAACTATATGTTAGATCAAGCACAGAGGCTTAGACAAATGGCTTCTGTAGGCGGAAAAGATAACATAAGTTCACCTAAAATAATTACTGTTACATCAGGAAAAGGTGGAGTTGGAAAAAGTAATTTTGTAGTAAATTTAGCTTTAACTCTTCAGAAAAGTGGTAAAAAAGTGCTTATTTTCGATGCTGATATGGGAATGGGCAATGATGATGTTTTATTAGGGTTTATACCCAAATATAATGTATTTGATATTATTTTTCATGATAAAAATATTGAAGATGTAATTGTTACTGGTCCTTATGGTGTTAAGCTTTTACCTGGGGGGTCCGGTATTACTAGACTTAATGAAATCACAAATATTCAAAGAAATGCTTTTTTAAAAAAGATGTCAAATATTCAGGGCTTAGATTATATTATAATGGATACAGGGGCAGGGGTAAATAGAAGTGTATTAGGTTTTATAGCTTGCTGCGATGAACTTATACTAATTATAACTCCAGAACCAACCTCGATTATGGATGCATATAGTCTTTTAAAAGCTGTAGTACATTTTAATATTAAATCAAAATCTAAAGTTGTTATAAATAGAACTTTGGACAGAAAAGAAGGAGAGGTAACCTTTAATAAGTTTAGAAGTGCAGTTAAAACATTTCTGAAGATTGATGTAGAGTACATAGGCAATATCTCTGAAGATAGAAAATTAATTGAAGCAGTTAGAAGTCAAAAACCGTTTGTAGTTAGTAGCCCAAATTGTGAAGCTGCACAGGATATATTAAAAATTGCGGAGAAGCTCGCTTTAATAAAAAAAGAAAATACAGGAAGTAGTGTGCAGAGTTTGTTCAAAAAAATATTCAATATATTTTCCTGAGGGGTTAAGTAAAGATGGATATAGGTAATGTAAAGCTTAATTTGAATACAAAATGTGAGATTTTAATTAAAGGAAGAACATTTAAGAGTAATATACAGGATATAAATGAAAACTTTATATTCATAAGTATCCCAGTTTTTAATGGTAATTATGCAGATTTGCCTCAAAACGAAGAAATTGAAGTTATATATTATGACGAAAATAATGTGTACGGTTTTAAATCAAAAGTTGCAGGTAGAAAAAATGAAAAAATCTCCATGTTAGTTATAGAAAAGCCAAATATAATAAAAAAAGTTCAAAGAAGAAACTTTTTTAGAATAGATATGTCTGCAACTGTGGCATACAAAAAAATACCATCTAGTCTAACTAGTAGTGAATTAAATAAAATTATTGATGAAGATAAAGATTTTAGCAAAGCCATAATGGTAGATTTAAGTGGTGGTGGGATTAGATTAAGAACTGTAAATGATATAGAAAAGAATGCCATGTTTATTGTAAAAATACCTATAAACGGAGAAAAAATCTGTATTACTTGTTATTGTATACGAGTGATAAAGGATAGTTTGACAAAGTCAAATATTGGCGGATTTTCTTTTTATAATATTGAAGACGGCCAAAGGGATAAAATCATTTCATATATATTTCAGTTAATGAGAGAACTTAGGAAGAAAAGCTAAAAGGAGGGTTAGTCATGGCTATTGTAGGAACTTTTGATGATAGAGAGGAAATTGTTAAAAAGTATATTCCACTTGTAAAATATATAGCTTCAAGAGTTATAATTGGAAAATCAAAATATATAGAGTATGAAGATCTGGTAAGCTATGGAATGGTGGGGCTAATGGATGCTCTTAACAAATTCGATGAAGAAAGAGGAATGAAGTTTTCTACTTATGCATCAATTAGGGTAAAGGGCTCAATGATTGATGAACTTAGAAAAAATAGTCCTATATCAAAAGGTGCAATGGATAAGCTAAGTAGTTATAATAAAGCCATAGATAGGTTACAAAAAAAACTGCTTAGAGAGCCTTCAACGGTTGAGATAGCAGAGGAGCTTGGGGTAACCCTCACAGCTATTGCTCAAGTGGAGAATTATATAAATTACATAGCGGTAGTATCTCTAGAAAATCTTATTTTTTCTGATGATGATGATATGCCTTTAATGGGAACAATTGAAGATAAACATAGTCCAAGTCCAGAAAAGTCACTTGAAGGAAAAGAAGAAATTGAATATTTAACTAAGGCTATTGACTTACTAAATGAAAAAGATAAAACTGTATTAACTCTATATTATTTTGAGAGATTTACTTTAAAACAAATTGGTAATGTGCTTAGTGTTTCCGAATCTAGAGTTTGTCAACTTCACACTAGAGCTATTTTACACCTTAAAAACGCTATGAAAAAGCTAAAATATGAATAGTCTGGAGCTCTGATAATATGATCACTTTTTTATTACTAATAATTGGTATAACCCTTTTAGTTCTTAATTTTAAAGCATTAAAAAATGAGAAAAACACTTTTGATAAAACATTTAATGATGCTACAATTAATTTAAAAGATTATGATATTGAAATAGGAAAATTGAGACAAGAATTTGGAGAGACAATATTTGAACTTCAGCAAGAAATTGAAAGCTTAAAGGACAATAAGTATAAACTTGAGGAAAAAGTTGAAATAAAAGCTGAAGTAAAAAAAATAAATGACGAAAACATAAATAACAAGGTTTCGAAAAAAAATAAAAAAACTTTACCTGAGATTGATAAAAAAAACAACGTGGAAAATGATCTTGGAATAAATAATATTAAAGTAAATGAGATAAAAGAAATGCTTAGTGAAGGTTTATCTATAGATACTATATCTGAAAAATTAGGCATGGGTAAGGGGGAACTACTATTAATAGAAAAATTATATCTAAAATAAAATATTTTATTAATTTTACCTGTGATAGAAAAGTTTTACTAGGAATTGGAGTTGGAATCCTTGTTGCAACCTGTTTTATGATTTCTCAAAAATCAATTATTAGTCTAAGTAAGACGGAGGTTGAAACAAGGGCATATAGCTATGGTATGAGATATCCAGCAGATATGAGGGTAATTAACAGTAAGGATGTGGGGAAATGATAAGAAGTTTATACTCAGCAGTTTCAGGAATGATTGTTCAACAGTCTAAAGAGGATGTAATAACAAATAATATGGCAAACTCCGAAACAAATGGTTTTAAAGGCGATAATTTAATGATTAAAAACTTTAAAAATGTTATGATTTCCAATAGTTCAAATATCGTTAATGGAAAAAATGTAAGGAATAATATTGGAACGATTAGCTTAGGCAGTGATGTAGACGCTACAGCTACTGACTTTACCCAAGGAACCATTGCTAGCACTGATAGTGAAGATGACTTTGCAATCGATGGTAGAGGCTTTTTTACAGTAAACCAGGGAGCTGGATCACAAAACTATTATACCCGTAATGGGCATTTTCATGTTAATATGCAAGGGGATTTAATGGATGAAAGCAATAACAATGTAATGGGTAAAAACCTTGCTACAGGTAATGTTGAAAAAATAAATGTTGGCAGTGGTAAACTTACATCAGATTCATATGGTAATTTAAGTGTGAATGGAAAACCAGCATATTCTTTTTCATTAGTTGATTTTAGTAATTATAATTCGCTTCAAAAAGTTGGGAACAATTTGTATTCAGGTACGAATCCTATACTAAATGCAAATGTTTCAGTTCAGCAAAAAGCTTTAGAAGGTTCGAATGTTAATTCTATCAATGCTATGACAGATATGATGACTACTATGAGAAACTTTCAAACAAATCAAAAAGTCGTTTCAGCTATAGATGAGACGCTAGGTGAGGCAGTAAATCAAGTTGGAAAGGTGTGATAAAAAATGAATAGAATGATGTGGACTAGCCGTACTGCTATGAATGCGCAACAAGAAAAGCTGGACATGATATCTAACAATATAGCAAATATGGGAACAACAGGGTATAAGAAAGCTGACGTAGGGTTTGGAGATTTAGTATATGAAACTATGAACAAAAGCGCTATTCCAGTTTCAAATGATCCTAATAGGACTGTAGATCCTGAAAATGGTACAGGGGTTAGAACTATGGGAACTACAAGGAATAATGCATCAGGTGGTTTAGTGGCAACAGGTGAGGCAACTGACTTAGCACTTCAAGGATCAGGCTATTTTAAGGTTATACGTCAAGATGGTAGTAGTGCATATGTTAGGAGTGGCAATTTTACTCAAGATGGAGCTGGTAGACTTACTGATAATAATGGTGATAGACTTGAAGTAATAGGTCAAGATACCTTTAGTAATGGAAATTTTAGGGTTGCAACTGATGGAACTATAAGTGTAGCTGGAAAAAATGTAGGAAAAATAAATGTGTATGATACAATAGGGCAGGATTCATTAACTTCAGTAGGAAATAATATGTACGTTCCTAAAGCAGGTGCACAGATGTTTATTACTAATAGTGCAACTATATCTCAAGGATATTCTGAAGGATCAAACGTGGATATAGCTAAAGAAATGACAGATATGATAGTTGCACAAAGAGCTTTTCAACTTAGTTCAAAGAGTTTAAGTACAGCTGATCAAATGGCCAGTATGGTTAATGATATAGCACCGAAGTAACATAGAAGCAGTTAACAGTTAAGAGAGAATAGAGAAGAGTTAAGGAAATTTTGCCTTTGGGGCAAAATATAACAAATAAAACAAAAACAAACAATTTTAATTATAAGGCGTTCCCTTTAGGGGGATGCCTATTATTATATAAAAAAGAATGTAGGAAGATTTATCCAATAAATCTTCCTACATTCTCACCTACATTCCCGATTCTTCGGCCTAAGCCGAAAATCTTCATCAACTTTTCTCTCTTCTCTATTAACTATTAACTAGTTAATAAGAAAATTCTGCAACAATTTATGTTTTAAGTAGTTAGCTAGTTATTTTCTTCAATTGCCGAAGTTAACGGTGGTATAACCTGTTTCTTTCTGGAAAGTATTCCAGGAGCATAGGCTGAATCATTAACAAGAGCTACATCGAAGGCCTTAGATACAAGCTCTTTGCTAGGTCCAGCTACAAATAACTGAGAACCACCTTTTAATATATCAGTTAGAAGTAACAAGAGTAAATGGAAACCTTCATCTTTTACTTTTTTATTCATATAGTCTAACATTTCATCTTTCATAGGATCAAAGCCATCTATATCCATAGTTGTTACTTGAGAAACACCAATCTTTAAATTCAAAAGTGCAAACACTTTATAATCTTGATTAAATATTTCACTTACAGTTTTACCTTCAAGGGATGTTCCTGCTTTAAACATTTTAGCTGCGAAATCTTCTGGATCTATTCCAGTTATCTCAGTTAATTTCTTTAATATTTCCCTGTCAGTAGGAGTCGTTGTTGGCGACCTAAACATAAGTGTATCAGAAATTAATGCGCCAGTTAAAAGACCGGCAACTTTTTTAGAAGGTTTAATTCCATTTTCAAAGAAAATAGAAGCAACTATTGTAGATGAACTTCCAACAGGCTGGTTTCTAAAATAAATTGGATAACCTGTTTGAATATCTCCAAGTCTATGGTGATCTATGATTTCTAAAATTTCAGCATCTTCAAGACCATCAACTGCCTGGGCTCTCTCATTATGATCAACTAATATAACTTTTTTCTTTTTTTGTGAAATTAAGTGATATCTAGAAACTCCACCAACCACTTTATTATTGTTATCGACTACTGGATAACTTCTATACCTTGTCTTTAACATAACATCTTTTATGTCTTCTACATAATCTGTAGTGTTAAATTTTAATATATCTGAAGATACCATAACGTAGCTAATGGGAATACTTTGAACAATAAGCCTTGATGCAGTGAAGGAATCATGTGGCGAGGAAATAATTGAACAGCCAGAAGCCTTTGCCATTTCAACTATTTTCTTACTTACAGCATGGCTACCGGCTACAATCATCAAGGAAGCTTTTGAACTTATAATCATAGCTTGAGCGTCTTGTCTATCACCACAGATAACCACATCACCAGCATCAATATGTTCTTCAGCACTGCTAGGAAGCATTGCGGCTATGACAATCTTACCTGGAAAACTGGAGCCTTGTTTATTCAAATATATCGGTTTTGCTGATAGTGTGTCCAATATGTTCTCTATTTTAGTATTAGATTTTGATAAAATAGTGTTATCCCATATATCCATATAAGTTGACGTTAAGTTTGAAACGGATACAATACCTTTTAATTTTAAATTAGTATCAACTACTGACAATGTTTTTACATTGTTTTTTTTCATTATAGACCATGCCATTTTAAGGGATATCTCTGGTTGCACAGGAGCAATTCTATCGAATTCCAAATCTGAAACTTGAAGCTTCATTGTTGTCAAAAGTTGTGGCTTTTTTACGCCCCAAAAATCAAGGATAAACTGTGTTTCACGGCTTAATTCACCCTGCCTTAATGGAATTACATTTGAAGTACCAGTTTTATTTTTAAATTCTGCATATGCAATGGCTGCACATATGGAATCTGAATCCGGGTTCTTATGGCCTGTTACATAAATTATATCTTTCATAAATTGCTTCCTCCTTTGTTTAGATCAAAATTGTAACTATTATAGAATTTGTCCTACTATATTTTATAATCTATGCATGTAAAAGTAAAGGAAAGAGTTAATTTTTTTTCATAATGGTCGCATATAAACATATATTAGGAATAGAGGAAAAAGGACAAGTGTACTATTTAAGGCATCATCAAAAAAATAACAAATCAGTATTCTGGTTTATTTCTTTCAGATGCCTAACTACCAATGTGGGGGAATAAAGATGATTAATGAAAATGAAATTTACAATGGACTTACTAGTTTAGAAGCGAGTAAACGGCTAAAAAAATATGGTTTAAATATACTAAAGGCTAATAAAAAATTATCACCAGTAAAAATATTCATTTCACAATTTAATGATTTTATAACATGGGTTTTAATTGCAGCAACAGTTATATCTGGTTTTATGGGGGAGAAGGCAGATGCAATAACCATAATTATAATTGTCATTATGAATGCAATTTTGGGATTTATACAAGAATATAAGACAGAAAAATCATTGCAAGCGTTAAAAAAGATGGCATCACCTACTACAAAAGTAATCAGAGATGACAATATTCAAGTTATTAATGCTGAAAACCTAGTTCCAGGTGATTTAATTATTGTTGAGAGTGGAGATAAAATATCTGCAGATGCTATAATAGTTCAATCATCAAATTTATCTGTAGATGAATCAATTTTAACAGGTGAATCATTAGGTGTTAGTAAGAGCACAAGTAATAGAAATAGCTCCATATATATGGGTACAATTGTTCTTAGAGGTAAAGGAGAAGCTAGGGTCACTCTAACAGGTATGCATACAGAAATGGGCAAAATTGCAAACTTACTTCAGAATATAGAACAAGAAAGATCTCCACTAAAAGAAAAATTGGCGAGCCTTGGAAAAATATTAGTTTTTCTTTGCATTTTCATATGTATAATAGTAACTGCTTTAGGGATAATAAGAGGTCAGGACAAATATGAGATGTTTTTGCTTGGAGTTAGCCTTGCAGTGGCTGCAATCCCTGAAGGACTAACGGCTATTGTAACTGTTGCTTTAGCACTAGGAGTATCTAGAATGTTAAAGCGCAATGCATTAGTCAGAAAACTGCCAGCAGTTGAGACACTTGGGTGCACTTCTGTAATATGTAGCGACAAGACGGGTACTCTTACTAAAAACATGATGACTGTAAGTTCTATATATTATAATAATAGATTATATAATGAACATAGTTTTAAAGATAATAAATTGATTATGCTAAAAAAAGCATTCACCTTTTGCAATAACTGTGAGGTTAATTACAGGGAAAAAAACATTGACAAATGTTTTATTGGGGAGCCAACCGAAACTGCTCTAATTAAAGCATTTTTTAGCAGTAGCTATCAGGTAAAGGAATTTTGTGCAGCAGGTAAAAGGATCAGCGAAATCCCATTCGACTCAAATAGAAAAATGATGTCAGTAGTAGTAAATGAGCATGGTAATAAAACTTCCTATGTAAAAGGGGCCCCTGAAAGAATAATTGATAGGTGTAAATATATATATATTGATGGTGAAAAAAGAATATTTACAGAGGAGTATAGAGGCAGGGTACAGACGACTTTGAATGACATGGCTAGTCATGCTTTACGATGTATAGCAGCTGCGTATAAAGATAGCGGAGTAATAAATGGTAATCAAGAGAGAGATCTTGTGTTTTTAGGGCTTGCGGGAATGATAGATCCTCCAAGGAAAGAAGTAAAAGCCTCAGTTTTAAAATGTAAAGAGGCAGGTATTAACGTTGTAATGATAACTGGAGATCACAAGAATACTGCCTTTGCAATAGGAAAAGACCTAGGAATTTGTAATGATATATCTGAAATTATTACAGGAGAACAATTGGATAAAATGGAAGATAACGAATTAATGTCAAAAATTAATAGAACAAAAATATTTGCTAGAGTAACACCTGAACACAAACTTAGGATAGTGGGAGGTTTTAAAAGAAAAAACAAGATTGTTGCAATGACAGGAGATGGGGTAAATGATGCACCAGCTGTTAAAAATGCAGATATTGGAATCGCTATGGGATTATCAGGAACTGATGTTACTAAAGAAGCAAGTTCCATGATATTACTGGATGATAATTTTACAACCATAGTTGCAGCAGTTGAAGAGGGAAGAGTAATTTATAATAATATTAGAAAATTCATTAGGTACTTATTATCATGTAACCTTGGAGAAGTACTTACTATGTTTTTAGCATCACTTTTGTATTTGGATACACCATTACTGCCAATCCAAATATTGCTTGTGAATCTAGCAACGGATGGTCTGCCAGCAATTGCTCTTGGAGTGGATCCAAAAGATGAAGATGTAATGGACGAAATGCCTAGAGATAAAAATGAGAGCATTTTTTCAAGGGGGTTAAAGGAAAAGATAATAATCAGAGGGTGTTTAATTGGAGTTTGCACAGTCCTTTCATTTTTGGTAGGGGGAGTTCTAAATATGCCACTAAGAACCTGCAGAACGTTAGCACTAGGCACATTAATTATGTCTCAGCTTATTCACGTATTTGAATGTAGATCGGAGAAGCATTCCATTTTTGAAATAAAATTTTTCACAAATATGTATCTAGTTTTGGCTGTAGCAAGTTCTATAACAATGTTAATTGCTGTAATTTACATACCATTTTTAAGAACAGTATTTCACACAAATCCATTAAACTTATTTCAATGGATAATCGTCTTGTTTTTTTCATGCTTTATAGCAGCAATAAACAGCTTATATTTGTATTTTAATGTTGAAAAGAAATAGGCAACAGAGAAGCAGTTACCAGGTTCCAAATACCAGATGTAGAAGCAGTTGCCAGGTTCCAAATATCAGATACCAGATGTAGAAGCAGTTGCCAGACTCCAGGTTCCAGTTACAAGACAGAGAAGCAGTTTCCAAGTTCCAGGTTCAAGTTAAGGAAATTTTGCCTTAGGGCAAAAAACAATTAAAAAAAAGCATTGCCTAAATTTTTAGGTAATGCTTTTGATTTACTACTTTTTTTGTTTTATTGATTTTCGGACCAAACCGAAAATCTTCCTTAACTGGTAACTGGTATCTGAAAACTGGCAACTGCATATCTGACCTGGCCTCTGGAACTTGGAAACTGCTTCTATCATCTGTATTTTCTTATTTGTTTAACTGGTTTTGTAGGATTTCCTTCTACAACTACTAAATCTTTTTTTGTAGTCATATTTCTTATGTTCACAACTTCTATCAGTTCACTATTTACTTTGCCTTTTTTACCCTTTAAGCCTTGAACTAGTAAAAGATGTCCTTGACTTATTGACATAAATACAGGTTTTTTGAACCATTTATGTCTTTTATAAGTGCATTTTACGACATTTTTGCTTCTATCTGGTTTTATAATTAGTGTAACTAATAATTTATGGAATAACCATAAAATTGATTTTTCCTCAATTTTAATTGATACTACATTGCCTTGAATTTGTGTAAGTCTATCTCCATTTTTTTCCATATAAGATTTTGCGTAATAATTTTGCATTTTATCTTTAAAACCCATAATTATAATTCCTCTTTTCTATTAGATTTATTTATTATATTACAATATAAAGTTACACCTTTATTATATCATAGTATATATGCTTTTTAAACATAAAAACCTAGTACAACTTAAGTAACAGTTAAGAGAGAAGAGATACAAACAGTTAAGAGTTAAGAGAGAAGAGTTAATAGTTAAGGAAGATTTTTGGCTTAGGCCAAAAATCAAATAAAGGTGGATGCTCTTATATTTGTTTAATACACAAATATAAGAGCATCCACCTTTTTAAGTCCTTTAACTTTTATCTATTAACTATTATCTTTTAACTGCATCTGGCCCCTGGAATCTGGAAACTGCTTTTTAGACGTTGAATCTAAAGTTTACAATGTCACCATCTTGCATTACATATTCTTTTCCTTCAAGTCTATAAAGCCCTTTTTCTTTTGCCGCAGCTTCAGAGCCACATTTAACTAGGTCATCAAAGGAAACAATTTCAGCTCTAATGAAACCTCTTTCAATATCACTGTGTATTTTGCCGGCTGCTTTTTGTGCTTTTGTTCCATTTTTGATTGTCCATGCTCTAACTTCATCAGCACCAGCGGTTAAAAAGCTCATAAGCCCAAGTAGTTTATAACTAGAGTGAACTAATTTTTTAAGGCCTGATTCAGCTAAACCATATTCACCTAACATTTCAGCTTGTTCTTCTTCGCTTAATGCAGCTAGCTGTTCTTCAAGACTAGCACATACAGTAATTACTTCTGAATTTTCAGAAATAGCAAGGTCTTTTACCTTTTTTACGAGTTCATTGTCTCCATTACCTGAAATAAGATCATCTTCTGAAATATTAGCGGCATAAAGAACTGGTTTTGAGGTAATAAGAAATAACTCTTTTACGAATGCTGCTTCATCTTCAGTAAATTCAAGAGTTCTAGCAGGCTTACCTGCTTCTAAATGTGCTTTAATTTGCTGCATTACGCCAAGTTCAAATATAGCCTTTTTGTCACCAGAATGGGATAGCTTTATACTTTTCTCCATCCTTCTTTCAAGAACTTCTAAATCTGAAAAAATAAGTTCTAAACTAATTATCTCAATATCTCGAATTGGGTCAACTGAACCTTCTACATGGATAATATTATCATCTTCGAAACATCTTACAACGTGAACGATAGCTGAGGATTCTCTAATATGGGCTAAAAACTTATTTCCAAGACCTTCTCCCTTACTGGCTCCTTTTACAAGACCAGCTATATCATAAAATTCGATGCTAGCATGTGTTGTACGTTTAGGATTATATATTTTTTTTAAAACATCAAGCCTAGAATCAGGAACATCCACTACACCAATATTGGGTTCAATGGTGCAGAAAGGATAGTTGGCTGATTCAGCACCTGCTTTTGTAATTGCATTAAACAATGTACTTTTGCCTACATTTGGTAGACCTACAATACCTAATTTCATTATGTACATTCCCTTCTTAGTCATATAAGAGAAAATAGACCAGCTATTTTTTATATATGATTTATTTATAAATGATGATTCTTATTAATTATACATTACAATAATATGTATTTCAATCATTATAGATTGCATAACTTAAATTTAGATTTTTAGCGAATATATTTAAGTACATTCAAAAAAACATTCATTAATTTAATTTAAAAGAAGGATTTATTCAATTTTTATAGAATAAGTAGAGTAAAGTGGTTTAAAGTGGAGTATAATGGAGTGAAGTGCTAGAGAGGTGAATTAAGTGTTTATTGGAGAATATCAACATGCCATTGATAATAAGAATAGAATTATAGTTCCATCAAAATTCAGGGACGAGTTAGGTGATACTTTCATTTTAACTAAAGGATTGGATGGCTGTCTCTATATATACACTTTGAGTGAATGGAAAACCCTTGAAGGTAAACTTGCGAAATTACCACTTACAAATAGGGATGCTAGAGCATTCGTAAGATTTTTCTTTTCAGGTGCAAACGAAATTAATGTAGACAAGCAGTGTAGGGCATTGATTCCACAAAATTTATTAGAATATGCATCTATTACAAAGGAAATAATAAGTATAGGAGTTTCAACTAGAATTGAGATTTGGAGCAAGGAAAAATGGAAAGAATATAATGAGTCAGAAATAAATATGGATGAAATAGCAGAAAAAATGAGCGAACTACTAATATAGAGGTGAAGATATGGAATTTAAGCATGTGTCTGTTTTGTTAAATGAATGTCTGGAAAATTTAGATATAAAAAAAGATGGTATATACGTAGACTGTACTTTAGGTGGGGCTGGTCATTCCTATGAAATATTAAAAAGATTGAGTGACAATGGAAGATTAATTGGTATAGATCAAGATATGGATGCAATAAATGCAGCAAAGGAAAAGTTACATAACTATAAAAACGTTACCTATGTACACGATAACTTTTACAATATAGAGAATATCCTTGAGAAATTAGGTATTGAAGGCGTTGATGGTATCCTTATGGACCTTGGAGTGTCTAGTTATCAATTGGATCAACCAGAAAGAGGCTTTAGTTATATGCATGATGCACCTCTAGACATGAGAATGAATAGAGATGATATGAAATCTGCCTTTGACGTGGTAAATAATTACGATGAAGACGAAATAGTTAGAGTTATAAGGGAATATGGAGAAGAAAAGTTTGCAAAAAGAATTGCTGGTTTTATTACTGATCAAAGGAAAATAGCACCTATAAATACAACCTTTGAGTTAGTGGAGATAATAAAGAGTGCAATACCTGCAAGATTTAGAAGAGATGGACCACATCCAGCTAAGAGAACTTTTCAGGCTATCCGTATAGAAGTAAATAACGAACTGGGAATTTTAAGTAAAACTATTGAAGATGGAATCAAAAAGCTTAATAAGGGTGGAAGAATGGATATAATTTCATTTCATTCATTAGAAGATAGAATTGTAAAAACTAAATTTAAAAAATTACAAGACCCATGTGATTGTCCAAAGGATTTTCCAATATGTATTTGCGGTAAAAAACCAAAAATTAAGATAATAACTAAAAAACCTATTCAAGCTGCTGAAGAGGAATTGGAAACAAATCCAAGAAGTAGAAGTGCAAAACTGAGGGTTGCAGAAAAAATTTAAGGGGTGAAATAATTGGTAGTTACAGCGAAAGACTACATGAATAATGGAAGTTCAGCATTAAATCCTAAAAAGAGACCAATATGGGATGATGATAGGGAATTAAAAAAAGCTGAAAATGAAAGACTTAAGGTTTTAAAACAGTTAAAGCTTAAGAATCAAGCTTTAGTTTTTTTTACCATAGCATTGGTATTTATTATTGGATCTACAGCTATTTATAGATACTCAAAAATATATACTATGCAAAATGCATTGACAGCCAGTAGTGCTAGTGCTCAAAATATTGAAAAGGATAATGAAAATTTGCGTTTTCAGTTAATTCAATACAATAGAGTTTCAGTTGTTCAAGACAATGCTACAAAACTTAATATGGTTCCAGCAGATAAAAGCCAGGAAGTATCTTTGGATTATGACAAACAGACATTAAAATCAGGTGAAAGTACGGAAAATTCTCAAAACAACCAGCCTTTTTTTAATAAAATAATCGATGCAATTATAAAATAAGTGGTCATATTATTCTAAGATACCTAATATTAATTAATATACATTAATTATAGGAGGTATCTTAGTTGATTAAAAAAAAGTATAGAGACAATGTTATTATAAGGAATAGATTAGTATTTATACTATTTTTTTTTATAGTAGCTTTTTTACTGCTTATTTTTCAGCTATTTAAGGTTCAAGTTATTGTAGCGCCAAAATATAAAAAAATGGCTATTGAACAGTGGACAAGTGAAGTTAAAATATCTGCTAAAAGAGGAAGAATACTAGATAAAAATGAAAATGAATTAGCAATTAGTGGCAATGTATTCAGAATAGATTTAGATTTAAATGCACTAAGAAGCTATATACATAATAACAAAGGAATGAACATGGCTACACTTTCAGAAAAATTGGCTAATGATTTAGGTAAAACCAAGGAAGAAGTTAACAAAATTTTAAATTATAAACTCCCTAGTGGAGCGTTAGCAGGTTCAGCAAGTCTTGCTCGAAGGGTAACAAAGGAAGTTGCAGATAAAGTCGCTAGCCTTAAAGTTAGCGGAATTATTATTTCACCTGATACAAAAAGATATTATGTGAATGATAACTTTTTATCTCAAGTAATTGGGCATACAAATTCAGATGGAAAGGGATTGACAGGAGTAGAGCTGCAATATGATAAATATTTAGCAGGAATACCAGGCAGAAGGATAGCAGAACTGGATAAAAATAGTTCTAATTTGGATTATACGTTGTCTGAATTTTCTAAACCTATAAATGGAGACGATTTGGTACTTACTATTGATAAAGGAATTCAAGAGTTTGCTGAAAAGAATGCAGATGAAGCTCTTAAAGATAACAAAGCTAAAGCAGTTTCCATTATTGTTGCTAACCCTAAAAATGGAGAAATATTGGCAATGGTTAATAAACCTGATTACAATCCCAATGATCCATGGCAAAAGGGCAAAAGTTTTGATGAACTTCAAAAGGAATGGAGAAATAGAGCAGTAAGTGATGCTTTTGAACCAGGTTCGATTTTTAAAGTTGTAACAGCAACTGCTGCTATGGAAGAAAAAGTAGTCAAGGAAAGTGACAAATTTAATTGTAGTGGAAGCATAACAATTGCAAAAAAAATCATTCATTGTTGGAAGAGAACAGGTCATGGAGCAGAAACATTTGTAGATATAATTAAGAATTCTTGCAATGTTGGGTTTGCAACACTGGGGCAAAGACTTGGGGCAGTTAATTTGAACAAATGGATTAAGAATTTTGGATTTGGTAAAAAGACAGGTATAGATTTACCAGGAGAGTCCAATGGTATAATCAAGGCTACAAATAAAATAGGACCTGTAGATCTTGCAACTATTGCTTTTGGTCAAGCTAATACGGTATCTATGGTTCAGTATTTAGCTGCGTTTAATGCAGTAGCCAATAATGGAGTGGAGATAACACCACATATATTGAAAAAAATCGTTCATTATGATTCAAATAATAATGAAATTACAGATAAAACTTATGAGAATTATGGTGCAAAACAGGTTGCGGACAAAACTGTGACGGAGCAGCTACGCACATATTTGGAGAAGGTAATATCTGAGGGTGGAGGTAAAAAAACGTATATTGATGGCTATCATATTGCAGGTAAAACTGGTACAGCCCAAAAACCTAATCCGAGTGGTGGAGGTTATGAGGCGGGAAAGTATATTGCTTCTTTTGCTGGTATGGCACCAGCAAATAATCCACAAGTAACAGTACTGATTTCTATTGATGAACCTGATCCATCAAATTATTATGCTGGACAAATAGCAACTCCAGTAGCAAAACAAATGTTTAGTGATATTTTTAATTATCTTAACATAAAAACTGATGCATCTAAGGATGATATTGAAAACAGTATGCTTAATGATGTAGTTGTGCCCAATATAAGAGGGATGAAAAGTACAGATGCACAAAAGCTTTTAAAGGAAAATAATTTAACATTTGATCCAGCTTCAAATGGTGAAACTATAACTGATATTTCGCCTCTTCCAGGTGCAACTGTGAAGGAAGGAACAAAAGTAATACTTTACACAGGAACTACTCCTAATTATAATAGTAATGTAGAAGTACCTGATTTATCCGGCATGAATAAAGCTAAGGCAACTGAGATTCTTAAAAATTTGGGTCTTAATTATAAATTTACTGGCGATGGAATTGTTGCTGAGCAAGATATTGTAGAAGGGTCTAAAGTTCAAAGGGGTACTACGGTGAATTTGGATTTAGAAGTTACAGGAGACTAAAGAGGCTTCCCTAAAAATAATAAAGTTATCAATTTTCAATTCTTAACTTTATTATTTTGAGATGGCCTCTTATTTAAAGAGGAGTGAAAATATGAATTTAGTAAATATATTAAATGGAGTTCCAATAGAGATTATTAGCGGAAATGTTGATTTAGAGATAAATCAAATTCAATATGATTCAAGAAAATTAACAAAGAATGATTTATTTGTTTGTATTGAAGGCTATAATACAGATGGGCACAAATATATTAATAATGCCGTTAAAAGTGGTGTAAGTGCAATAGTTTGCACAAAAGAGCCGGAAGTTTTACCAAATTGTACAGTAATAAAGGTTGACGACAGTAGGAAGGCACTAGCACTTATGGCTGCTAATTATTATGGACATCCAGAAAAAAAACTGAAAATGATTGGAATAACAGGAACTAATGGTAAAACTACAGCAACATTTATGATTAAGTCTATTTTGGAGACCACTGGTGAGAAAGTAGGACTCATAGGTACTATAGCTAATTATATTGGTGAGAAAAAATATGCTTCAAGTAGAACTACTCCTGAGTCTCTTGAACTATTTCAGCTATTTAATAAAATGTTAGAGCAGGGCGTTAAGTTTTGCATTATGGAAGTTTCATCTCATTCATTATATCTCAGCAGAGTTTATGGGATAAAATTTAATGAGGGCATCTTTACAAACTTAACTAGAGATCATTTAGATTTCCACAAAACTTTTGAGAATTATTACAGTGCTAAACTTATTTTATTTAAAAATAGCAAAAGCTCTATAATAAATATGGACGATGAATATGGAAAACGTGTGTATAATGATTTGGACAATAATAAGATGACTTACGGAATTAATACTGATGTAGATTTAAAAGCTGATAATATAAGAGTTCATTCAAGAGGTATCGAGCTTCAGATGAATTATTTAAATAAACATGTTAATATTAATTTAAATATTCCAGGAAGATATAACATATATAATGCCCTAGGAAGTGCTGGAGCATGCCTTTTAGAAGGATTTACATTGGGACAGGTTAAGACTGGACTCGAAGCACTTAAAGCTGTACCAGGAAGGTGTGAAGCATATAGCACTGATATTAAATTGGGCTTTGATATAATTATAGATTATGCACATACTCCTGATGCACTAATGAATATATTAAAAACAACACGAGAATTTACTAAAAATAGGCTTATATGTGTATTTGGATGTGGTGGAGATAGGGACAATACAAAACGACCTATTATGGGTAAAATAGGCTCAAAAATGAGTGACGTGGCAATTATCACTTCAGACAATCCAAGAAGTGAAGAGCCTATGGACATAATTAAAGAAGTACTTTTAGGAACAGAAAAAGAAAATTATATTGCTATTGAAAATAGAAAAGAAGCAATAAAGAAAGCCATAACAATAGCAAAACAAGGGGATGTAATTGTCATTGCGGGTAAAGGCCATGAAGATTATCAAGTATTAAAAGAAGGTAAAATCCATTTCGATGAAAGAGAAATTATTGGAGAGATACTAAAGGAGCTGTTTTAATTGGAATATATTTCGTTAGAAGATATTTTAAATGCGGTAGATGGAAAATTGCTACAGAAAGGGTGCATTGAAAAATTCAATCATATAACTATAGATACAAGAGAAGTGAAAAAAAATAGCATATTTGTAGCTATAAAGGGTGAAAAGTATAATGCAAATGAATTTTTGATTCTGGCCATAAAAAATGGGGCTACGTTATGTATTATTGATGAACTAAAGTATAATGAGGCAGATTTACCTGAGGATACAACTATTATAGTTGTTGAGGATACCAGAAAGGCATTGTTAAATCTTGCTGAATTCTATATAAGTACTTTAAATATTAAAGTAGTTGCAATTACAGGATCAACGGGGAAGACTTCTACTAAGGATATGACATACGCCATTTTAAACGAAAAATATAAGGTATATAAAACACAAGGTAATTTTAACAATGAAATAGGGTTACCACTTACCATATTTAAATTAGACAAGAGTTATGATATTGCAATACTAGAAATGGGTATGAGTCATTTCTTTGAAATTCACAATATGGCAAAGACAGCAAAACCAGACATGGGGATTATAACAAATATTGGCATATCACATATGGAAAATTTGAAAAGCCGTAAAAACATTTTAAGGGCTAAGTTAGAAATTACAGATTATTTTACTCCTGCGTCTACGCTTATTATAAATACTGATAGTGAGTTATTAGAGTCATTAGATATTCCTAATAGACAATTTGAAATTATTAAGTGTGGCCTTAATATTAAAGCTGATTTAAGAGCTGATAATATTTGCCTAGGTGAGGATTTTGTGACTTTTGATATAAGTGAAGGTGAAAAACAAGTATTTAGAAATTTCAGGGTTAATTCGCCAGGAAAACATAATGTATTTAACGCACTTCTAGCAATAGAAGTAGGAAGAAAATTTGGAATGACCTATGAGGAAATGAATAGTGGCATTGAAAAATTACAAATGACTTCTATGAGACTGGATATTCTAAGGGGAACAAAATACACAATTATCGATGACTGTTACAATGCAAGCCCCGATTCTATGAAAGCAGCTATTGATGTGTTACATAATATTAAAGGCAAAAGAAAAATTGCCATTCTTGGAAGTATGAGAGAACTTGGTGAAGAAGCTTTCAATGCACACAAGGCAGTTGGAGCATATGCAGAAAAAAATTCTGTTGACTTTTTAATTGTTTTAGGTGAATTCTCATTGGCGTATGAAGAAGGAGTTTCTGATAAATGCAGGCTAAAAAGTTTTAATTCAAATGATAATGTTATTAAATTTTTAAAGGATTTTTTAATTGAGGGTGATGTGATTTTAGTTAAGGCTTCAAGAGCAATGAAATTTGAGGAAATTGTAAATGACATCAAAGAAGGCAACAATTAGGGAGGCGAAATCAGTATGAGTGCAATGATATATTCTGTTCTTGTAGCATTTTTAATTTCCATGCTTCAAGGACCAATTATAATTCCCATACTTCATAAATTGAAGTTTGGACAAAACATTAGAGAGGATGGACCTAAAAGTCACAGAATAAAAGCTGGAACTCCAACTATGGGAGGAATAATATTTATAGTTACTACAGCTATAACTATGTTAATAATGAATAGTAATAATATCTTAAAGGATAAAAATGTGATATTTGTTTTTGTATGTTTTTTTGCTTTTGGGGTTATTGGTTTTTTAGATGATTCACTTAAAATAATCCATAAGAAAAATGAAGGTTTAACTACAAAACAAAAAGCACTTTTGCAACTTATTGTCGCCTTTGTTATTGCTTTTTATGCATATTTTAGCATTGGAACTGATATATACATACCTTTTTTAAAGATATCTTATACGCTTAATCCTGTGGTTTATATTCTATTTGTAGTTTTTTATTTTGTAGCAGTAACAAATGGTGTAAATTTAACAGATGGGTTAGATGGTCTTGCAACATCAATTACTCTTCTTGTAATGACGTTTTTTGCAATGGTATGTTTTGCTTGGCATAGTTATGAACTTGCAATATTTTGTTCAATACTGGCTGGTGCACTGCTGGGATTTCTAAGATATAATGCATATCCTGCACAAATATTTATGGGCGATACTGGCTCTTTAGCACTTGGAGGTGCGGTAGCAAGTGTTGCTCTGATACTAAAATTACCATTATTGGTTATAATAGTAGGTGGAATATATGTGTTAGAGGTTGTGTCAGTAATTATACAAGTAATATATTTTAAACTAACGGGAAAAAGATTTTTCAAGATGGCACCTATACATCATCATTTTGAACAACTTGGATGGCATGAAACAAAGGTTGTTTCAGTGTTCTCTATTGCCACGGTTGTATTATGTCTTATTTCATTTTTGTCTTTTTAGATAATTTTTGTAGCATTGTAAAAAGTATAAACCATCGTTTAGTGCATAGAGGAAAATAGGAGGTGACAAATATTATGGAAAAACCTAAACTCTTCCAAAAGGTAGAGGTGGATTTTATTTTGCTAGCAACAGTGCTGTTGATTTTAGCCATTGGTGTTGTGATGGTATATAGTGCAAGTTCATATATTGCACTGAACAATCCAGGGATTCATGATGACATGTATTATTTTAAAAAACAAGGCGTATTCGCTATTTTAGGTATATTAATATTGTTTTTCATGGAAAAGGTGGATTATCACAACTTGAAAAAAGCTACTACCGTTATAATTTTGGCTACCATGGTTTTATTAGGAGTTGTTCTTCTTTTCCCAGCAGTAAATGGTGCAAAAAGATGGATAACAGTGGGGCCATTATCACTTCAACCATCTGAAATTGCAAAGTATGCAGTAGTACTTATTCTTGCAAAAGGGATAGAAAAGAATGGCGAAAAAATTAAAAAATTTTTTCCTACAGTTTTTGTTTATTTACTAGTGGCTGCTTTTTTTGCTGGATTTGTGTATTTAGAAAAAAATCTTAGTATTGCCACAGTTATAATGATTGTAAGTATAATTGTTATTTATGTAGGTGGAGCCAAGGGATGGCAGCTTGGAGCTATAATCTTATCTCTTCTTCCAGTAGGATTAATTTTTATACTTGCTGAGCCTTATCGATTGCAAAGATTAAAAAACTTCATGAACCCATGGTCAGATTCTAATGGAACAGGATATCAAGCAATTCAATCCTTATATGCGCTTGGATCCGGTGGAATAGCAGGAGTAGGCCTTGGGCAGTCAAGGCAGAAATGCTACTATATCCCTGAACCACATAATGATTTTATATTTTCTATCATAGGCGAAGAACTTGGATTTATTGGATGTGTTATAATTATAATACTTTTTATCATTATAATACAAAGAGGCATTAGAATAGCAATCCGTGCTAAAGACGTGTATGGTACGCTACTTGCTGTTGGAATTACATCTGTTATAGCGATTCAAGCTATGATAAATATAGCTGTTGTAACTGGAGCTATACCTGTAACTGGAGTTCCTTTGCCATTTATAAGCAGTGGTGGGTCTTCACTGGTAATTAATTTGACTGCAATGGGAATTTTATTGAACATATCTTCTCAAACAATTAAGAAATAATTATAGCATTGCTTAGGCAATGCTATAATTATTTTAATTAAAACCATTTATGTGGTTTAAATAACATATATTATATGATATTATTAAAGCTAGTTTAATTATTCATTTAAAAAGGTGAGTCTATGGGAAATAATAAAAATGAGCTAATAAGAAGAAGAAGAAGAAGAAAAAGAAGAAAAAAAATTATTTGTACAATGGTACTTTTGATAGCTATATTAGCTACTTTAAGTATAAAACTACCATATTTTAAAATACAAAACATAAATGTATATAACAATAAGATAATTTCATCTAGTGAAATCGCTAAAGATTCTGGAGTACAAAAGAACTCCAATATTTTTTATATTGATACTTCTAGTATAGAAAACAATGTTAAAAATAATCCTTATATTTTAAGTGCAGAAATTCATAGGAAATTACCAAATTCTATTAATATATATGTGAATGAGAGAAAGGCAATATTTTATTCAGAAAAGGATGGAAAGTTTGCTATAATCGATAAAGATGGCGTTGTATTAGAAATAAGGAAAGATATTAATAACATGAAGCTTATAAAACTTGTTGGAATTAAAACTTCTAATGTTAAAATTGGAGTGGTCGTGCCAGTAGATGATAAAGGAGAATTAAATACCATAAGTACTATAACTGATATTGTCACAAGCAATACAGCATGTAAAAACATCAAGGCACTAGATATAACCAGTAATGTTAATATAACATTATATTATAATAATATGCTTATTAAACTTGGTACAAATGATGATTTGCTTAAAAAATTAAATAGAGCGATAAATATAATAAATGAAAAAAAACTAACAACATTAGAAGGGTATGTTGATGTAAGTTTTACTGGAAATCCAGTGTATCATATTGGTAAGTAGGAGGGAAAAGATGAAAAGAATTCGCTCGCAGGTAGCGGTAGCAACTGTATGCTGCATATTAGGATTTATGTTAACGTATCAATTTAGGATAATAAGTCTTCAAGATACAAAGCTCAATTTGCAGGGTGACAGTTCACAAATAACAGCTGAAGTAGGGGAGCTTAAAACTCAAAAAGATGATTTAAATAAACAAATTAATGAACTCCAAAATAAAATAAAAAATTATCAACAATCTGCAGCAAATAAAAGTGACGTAAATAAACAAATAGTAAGTGATTTAAATAGCTTGAATCTTATAACAGGAAATACAGATGTGCAGGGTAAAGGCGTTATTATAACAATCACGCCTAAAACAAATATGTTTTCTTCTGATATTTCTAATAGAGGAGATGTAATTACGGATAAAGATTTGATAGATTTGCTTAATGAACTTAGATTTGCAGGTGCTGAGGCAATATCTATCAATGATATAAGGATACTAAGTGATACTGGAATAAAAACATCAAGCGGTGTCTCAAATATATTTTTAGGTGCAAATGAAAGAATTTCACCATATGAAAAAATAACAATCAGAGCTATTGGAGATAAGGATAAACTAAATTCTGCCATGGTATTTCCTGGAGTTTTAGATGTTATTCCTTCATCAAGTTATACAGTGACGGCTCCAGAAAAAAGTAATAGTGTTCTTATTTACAAGTCAAACACAGTTACGAATTTCGAATATGCAAAGCAAGTAAAGTAGAAAATAGGAGGATCTTATGATAGCATTTTTAGGTTTGTTTATAGGCATAATTATAGGCGTATTATGGAATGTTCCGATTCCTGATCAGTTTTCACCATATATGTCAGTAGCAATTTTTGCATGTTTGGATTCTGTTTTTGGAGCAATAAGAGCATCACTTGCTAAACAGTTTAGAGCTGATGTGTTTATTTCTGGTTTTTTCGGCAATGCATTTCTTGCAGTAGCATTAGTATATTTAGGTGATAAACTCGGAATCCCTATATACCTTGCTGCAGTAATAGTTTTTGGTAGTAGAATATTTAATAATTTTGCTATGATAAGAAGAATGCTTTTAGATAAAACTAGACGACAACAATGAGGTGAGTAATTGAAAAATAATGAAGCAACATTGTTTGTATTTATAGCTTGCATTATATTGGGTTTTTTGATTACCTCAAATTTTAATTTTAGCAGGGGAACAGAATCAGTGTTTTTAAATTCAAGAGATTATCAACAGCAATATAATTATAAAAATAATTTAACTACCCAGGTAGATGAACTAAGAACTAAATACTATGATTTATCTAGTAAACTTCAAGGATTAAATAATAATAAAGATGAAAAAAATCAAACTTTGGCAATACAAAATGAATTGGCTTCTGAAAAACTTGCAGCAGGTGAGACAGATGTAGTTGGGCAAGGAGTTTTCATTACAGTTAATGATGGTACAGATAAGTTTGGTGGTAGAGTTGTTAAGACAAATTCGGATCTTGATTTTGTAATTCACAATTATGATATTGGCTATTTGGTTAACGACTTAAAATCAGCTGGGGCAGAGGCCATATCAGTTAATGATCAAAGAATAGTTAATACTAGTGAAATATATTGTGTAGGACCATTTATTAGAATAAATGGTGTAACGGTGGCATCACCATTTCGCATTAAGGCAATTGGAAATAAAGATAAATTAAATGATTACATGATGGCACAAACTAATTATCTGTATATGTTAATACATAATAGAAGTATTAAGGGCAGTGTTGTTAAAAATGACACGATTAAAATTAAATCCTATAATGGAAGTATTAGCCATAAGTATTTAAAAGCTAAAGGTTAAAGATATGATTACGATAAATTTATAGAATATAATTAATTTTTTTATATTATTATGAAGGATTTTTTAAGTTTGTGGAGAATAGTATACTTATGGTAGATAAATTTCAAAAGAAATTTATTATTATGTAAGGAGACGGTTAAGTTGTCAGTAACTGAAAATATTACCATGATAAAGAGTGAATTACCTAAAAATATTACTTTAATTGCAGTATCTAAGACAAGAACTATTGAAGAAATTAAAGTGGCAGTAGATTATGGTATTAGGGATTTTGGAGAAAACAAAGTGCAGGAATTATTGAATAAAATAGATAGTTTTGATTCTTCACTCAGGTGGCATCTTATAGGTCATTTGCAGACCAATAAAGTTAAATATATTGTTGGAAAAGTTTATTTAATACAGTCACTGGACAGTGTAAAGCTACTTAATGAAATTGAAAAACGATACGCTGCCAGTAATTTAATTGCCAATGTTTTAGTTCAGATAAATATTGGTAGAGAAGATTCCAAATCTGGCATATATGAAGAGGATTTGCCTGAGCTTTTGGAAAGCATAGAAAAATGTAAGAATGTAAAGGCAAAAGGGCTTATGGCAGTAATACCTAAAGGTACTTTTGAAGAAAATTGTAAATATTACAAAAAAACAAAAGAAATTTGGGAAAATTTAAAGGTTAAACCGTATAAAAATATTTCTATGGAATATTTATCTATGGGTATGACTCATGATTTTAAGGCGGCATTAAGTGAAGGTTCAAATATGATTAGAATCGGTGAAGGTGTATTTGGAAAAAGAAATTATAATAATAATTAGGAGGAACAAAAAAATGGCTAAAATGTTAAACAAAGTAATGGGAATATTAGGACTAGATGATGGGAATATCGAGGATTATGATGACGAAGTTAAAGAAAAATCAAATGAAGATGATTATGAAGATGGAATTGATGAGCCTATAGTAAATAAACGGAATAACAAAGTCGTCAACATTCACACTAATTCAACTATGAGAGTCGTTATTTCAAGACCAAAAGATTATGATGAAGCTACTGCAATATGTGATGAGTTAAAGAACAGAAAATTAGTTGTTATAAATGTTAGCGATCTTGAACCTAAAACTGCTCAAAGACTTTTAGATTTCATGGGTGGAGCAAGTTATGTACTTAACGGGGAATTACAAGAAGTAGAAAAAAATGTATACATATTATCTCCATCGAATGTTGAAGTTACTAATGATTTAAAATCAGAAATTTCAGGTAAAGGCATGTTTGCTTGGACAAAATAGGAAGAGGTTAAATTGAATAAAACAGAATTTATAAATAATATAAAGTGCGAAGATGAAGCTGCTTTATCAAATGTTTATGAAAAGATAGAACTTGCTTTGCGCACCGGGTCTACCATATATACAAAGGAATTTTATACACCTAACATTTGGAGAAAAGTTATAAACCTCCAGGAGTACTTTGGAATATATATAAGTAGCAGTGGCATTTTTGAAAATAGTGAAAGAAATATTATTGCTTTTTCAAGTGAACCAATGCATTCTTTTCCAATCAAACTTATAAGGATAGAGAATTTGTCTAAGTTTGATAAGGTAGAGCATAAGGATTACATGGGTGCAATATTATCACTAGGTATTTCTAGGAATAAGTTAGGGGATTTTGTTGCCTTAGGTAATGAATGTTATGTAGCGTCTTTTGATGATGTATTTGATTTTTTATCAAATAATTTAACGTCAATAGGAAGATGCCCATGTAAGGTGAGTGAGTATATTCCTTCTTTGGGCAAAATTCCTGATATAAAGTTTGAGGAATTAAATATAATTGTTACTTCACTGAGACTAGATTGTTTGGTAAGCGGAATATGTAATGTAACTAGAAGCAAATCTTTATCTTTAATAAATGGTGGAAGTGTTCTAGCAGATTATGTAACCATTAGAGAAAAAAAATATTCTGTAAAGTATGGTGAGGTAATAACTGTGCGGGGATATGGTAAATTTAAAATAGTAAGTACTAATGGGAATACAGGTCGGGAAAGAATAAGGATTCTTGTAAAAAAATTTGTTTAATCGGGGTGTTACATATGAAATTAACTTCAATGGACATAGGTAATAAGGAATTTAAAAAGGTATTAAGAGGATATGATCAAAGTGAAGTTGATGAATTTTTAGATCAGATTTCTGAAAGTTATGAACTTGTATATAAGGAAAATTCTACTTTTAAAGAAAAAATTGCAGTTTTAAATGAAAAGGTAGATCATTATTCTAAAATAGAAGATACTATTCAAAATACGCTAATATTAGCTCAAAATGCAGCTGATCAGGCAAAAAGTTCTGCTAAAAAAGAAGCAGAACTTGTGGTGAGAAATGCAAATGATACTTCACAGAGAATTATAGATAAGTCCAATGCGGAAGTATTGAAAATAACCAATGATTATGATAACATTAAGAGGGAGTTTATTAAATTTAGATCAAAGTATAGAAATTTTATGAATACACAACTAGATATGTTTAATGATTTAGAGCTACAATTTGAGAAAAATTATAATATAGCAACTACTGAAGAGTTGCAAGAAAAAAGCATAGAAATTCCAAGTGATGAAATCATCTCAAGGAGTTTAAAGGATGCTGATGAGAAAGAAGAAAGTTTCAATAATGATTTAAATGAGATAAAAAGTTTTTTTGTAAAAGAGTCATAAATATTTCTCAGAAAATATACAAGCGAATTGATGGCGATTTTTCTGAGGGAATCTAAGTAGAATCTCACTCTAAGGGTGGGATTCTACTTAATTAAGACGGTTTCAAAAGAACAATTGCAGGATATGTTTAGTTGTTTTTTTGAAAAAGACTAGGAGGACACATATGAGTATTGGAATAATAGGTGCGATGGACGAGGAATTGGAATTATTATTAAATAATACTAAAATATTAAAACGAGAAAATAAAGCTAACATGGAGTTTAACTTTGGCAAGTTACTAGAAAAAGAGGTAGTAATAGTAAGATGCGGAATAGGTAAAGTTAACGCTGCAATATGTACTCAGATATTGATAGACGACTTTTCTGTTAGTAGAGTAATAAATGTAGGAATAGCTGGTGGCATAGGAAAAGATGTACTACCTGGTGATATTGTTATTGCTGAAAATCTTGTTCAACATGACATGGATACCACTGCATTTGGTGATAAAATAGGTCAAATACCAAGAGTTGATACATATGATTTCAAATGTGATAGTACATTGATTACACAGGCTAAAAAGGCGTGTGAGGGCTTTAAGGCTACTAACTATTTTACAGGAAGAATTGTATCCGGGGATCAATTCATAGCTGATATAGAGAAGATTACGTGGCTTAATAAGGAGTTCAATGCGCTTGCCTGTGAAATGGAAGGTGCAAGTATTGCTCAGGTTTGTTATTTGAACAATATACCTTTTGTTGTAATAAGATCTATTTCTGATAATGCAAATAACGGAGCACATATGGATTATGAAAAATTCAAGCTAGTAGCTGTAAAAAACTCAACTAGCATTATTGAAAATATGCTTAAACTTATGTAATAATTTTTATTGGATTTGGCAAAATAACCTATAGAAGCATGTATCTTTTAAAGGGAGTGATAGGTTATTATGCAGAAATCAAAGATTGATTATTTCAGGAGAAAGCTTGAAAAAGAAAAGGAAAGAATAAACCAGCTTTTGAAACTTATGATTAAAAATGAGACCATAGATTCAAATAGTGAAATTTCTTCTGAACTCTCATTTTATGACAACCATCCATCAGATATGGCTACAGAACTTAGCGATATAGAGAGAGGAATGGCTTTTAGTGAAAATGAAAAATCTATGCTTAAAAAGGTAGATAGAGCTTTAGAAAATATTAAAAATAATACTTATGGAATATGTAAGGCTTGTGGTAAACACATATCAGAAGACAGATTAGAGTTTTTGCCCTATGCTGAGTACTGCGTATTATGTCAAAATAATATTAATAATTTAAAACCAAGAGATATAAACGATAGACCTGTTGAAGAATCTGTGATTGGATATCCATTTGGTAAAAGTCAAGGCTCTAATAAATTTGAAACAGGATTTGATTCAAAAGATAGCTATAGAGCTGTGGAGAGTTTCAATGAAATTCATAATTTAGATGAATATTATGATAATGATGATGATTATGTAGAGCCAATGGAAAAAATAAGTAACCAGCAGTATAAGGACCAACTTCCGGACTAAGTTACATTAAAAAGCGTTAAATTAAGCGGGATTTTCCCGCTTAATTAATGATGTTAAACAATTTTAGGGGGTACTATGGAAATATTAATAATTGTATTTGTAAATATTGTGGATAGACTTACTAAAATGTGGGCAACAAATAATCTGATGAATGGTAATGATGTGGTTATATTTAAAAATATATTTAGCCTATCTTATTTAGAGAATAAAGGGGCCGCATGGGGAATTTTTGAGGGGAAAGTAAACTTTTTACTTATAATGACTGTAATTATTGTAATAGGAATTATTTTTTATTTACTAAAATATAAGCCTAAAAGTAAGGTTATGAGAACTGGGCTTAGTCTAATAATAGGTGGTGCTATGGGCAATATGTATGATAGAGGAATCTATAAGCATGTGGTAGATTTTATTTATTTTCATTACAAAGACACTTATAGTTTTCCTACATTTAATATTGCAGACATGTCTGTAGTTGTTGGTACTTTGCTACTTGTATTAAGTTTATTAAGGGATGATAAAATATGAATTATTTTGAATTTAAAGTTAGTGAAGAAGAAGTAGATTCCAGATTAGATGTTTTTGTTAGTAAGAATTTTGAGGACAAGTCTAGAAGTTATATTAAAGGATTAATTGAACTTGGGAATGCCAAGGTAAACGGAAAATTAAAAAAAAGTCATTATAAACTTAAATATAATGAAATTGTGGGTATGGAATTTCCTGACAATACTGATTTGAAGGTAGAAAAAGAAAACATACCTTTAGACATTTTGTATGAAGATTCAGATGTGATAGTGGTAAACAAAGAACAAGGGATGGTAGTTCATCCTGCACCTGGAAATTATACTGGTACTTTAGTCAATGCTCTTTTATATTATTGTAAAGATTTATCCGGTATTAATGGTGTAAACAGACCGGGAATAGTCCACAGAATAGACAAGGATACATCTGGAATTTTAGTGGTGGCTAAAAATGATAATGCTCACAGAAAATTAGCAGAGCAGCTAATGGATCATTCTATGACCAGAGAATACATCGCTTTAACTGAGGGAATTATTCGTAAGGATAGTGGAATTGTAGATCAGCAATTAGGAAGAGATCCAGAGAATAGAATCAGAATGTGTGTTAATAAAAATGGTAGAAATGCTGTTACTCATTTTGAAGTGATTGAAAGGATGAAATCTAATACATTAATAAAGTGTAAATTGGAAACAGGAAGGACTCATCAAATAAGAGTTCATATGCAATATATAGGTCATCCACTTGTAGGGGATCCTGTATATGGATATAAAAAACAAAGATTTAGACTCCAGGGACAGATGTTACACGCTAGAAAATTAGGTTTTATACATCCATCAACTGGAGAATATATGGAATTTGAAAGTGAAATCCCAAGCTATTTTAAAAAAGTTATTAATGTTTTAAGAAATGAGTTGAAACAACTAAAATAGTATGATAATATTGATAATTGTAAGAACAACCTTTAAATGAACCAGAGAGTTCATAAGGCTTGATGTTTTTGTATATATTGCTATTTAAGCCTTAGCCTTTGCGCTCAGGCTTTTTTTTATTTTAAACATGATCTAAAAAATGATGGGGGTTAATTAATGGAACTTAAAGCTTTATTATTGGATGAAAAGGCAATGGAGAGAACTTTTACAAGGATTTCTCACGAAATTATAGAAAAGAACAAGGGTACAGATAATCTAGTGTTAATTGGTATTAAAAGAAGAGGCGTGCCACTAGCAAAAAGAATTGCAGAAATGATATGTGATATTGAGGGTAACGAGATAACAGTTGCTAGTGTGGATATTGCACTATATCGAGATGATTTGAGCTTAATTCAAAGTGAACCCATAGTAAGTGGTAATGAAATAAAGATTGATATAACAAATAAAAAGGTTATATTGGTGGATGATGTTTTATATACTGGAAGAACTGCAAGAGCTGCTATAGAGGCAGTGATGGATTGGGGAAGACCTAAAACAATTCAGCTTGCAGTATTAATTGATAGAGGACATAGAGAGATACCTATAAGGGCAGACTATGTTGGTAAAAATGTGCCAACTTCAAAAAGTGAAATGATATCAGTCAAAGTTAAGGAGATTGATAATAAAGATTCTGTAAGCATTTATGAATTAGGAAACTAAGATTTACAAATATAAGGTACGAATATAGCAGGGGTTAACTCCAGCTTATATAGTAGGATTCTTATGCCTGGTAGCAAATTGATGAAGTTACGTACGAAGGAGAAATTTATGAATAAATTAATCAATGTAGAAGAAAAAATGCCAATATTAAAGACATTGCCACTTAGTTTTCAGCACCTATTTGCAATGGTTGGATCTACTATTCTTGTTCCAATCTTAACAAAGATGAACCCATCTATTGCACTATTATGTAGTGGAATAGGTACTTTATTGTATATAGTATGTACAAAAGCAAAATTACCAGCATATATTGGTTCGTCTTTTGCATTTATTACACCTATTATTGCGGTTACAACAAAATATAATGCTATTGATAAAACTGGAATATCATCTATTGGAGCAGTATCTGGTGGAGTAATTTCAGCAGGAATTGTTTATTTAATAGTTGCACTTTTGATAGGTATTTTTGGGATAGGATGGCTAAATAAAGCACTTTCACCAATAGTTGTTGGGTCTGTTGTTATAGTCATAGGACTTGCACTTGCAACTACTGCAATTAATTGGGCAGGATTAAATGCTGCATATACCGATCCATCGCTTCTTAGTGTTCCAAGATGGGCATGGATATCAGTAGCAATGATAACACTTATCGTAGCAATAATCGGAAGTATGTATTTTAAGGGCTTTTTAGGAGTAATACCAATCCTTATAGCAATGCTTGCTGGATATGTTGCGGCACTTGTTCTTGGAGTTGTTCCTAAATCAGTTTTAAATGAAATAGTAACCACACCATTTTTTAAATTTCCGAATATTGCCATTGGAAAGGTGATGCCAAAGTTCAATCTTGATATAATTTTACTAATGGCACCTGTATCTTTTGTAACTTTAGCTGAACATATAGGACACGTATATGTTACTGGCAATGTAGTTGGGAAAGATTTTACAAAAGATCCAGGACTCCATAGATCTATTTTAGGTGATGGAGTTGCTACAATCACAGCTGGAATACTAGGAGGACCACCTAATACTACATATGGCGAAAATATTGGAGTTATGGCTATAACAAAAGTTTACAGCGTATGGGTTATAGGTTGGGCTGCAATTATAGCAATAGTTTTATCATTCATAGGACCTGTATCAGTATTTATAGAAAATATACCATTGCCTGTTATTGGTGGGGTAAGCATATTGCTTTTTGGAATAATAGCTTCATCAGGATTTAGAATTTTTGTAGATGATAAAATTGATTTTGGCAAGAAAAGAAATCTTATAATTGCTTCAGTGATTATAGTTTTAGGCATTGGTGGAGCTACATTAAATCTAAAGATAGCCGGAAATAATGTTCCAATAGCAGGTGTTGCACTGGCAACTTTAGTTGGAGTTATTTTAAATCTGGTTTTACCTGAAAACAGTAACAACGAAGAAGCGTAGAAGCAGCGTACAAACAGTTAAGAGTTAATAGAGAAGAGAGAAGAGGTACAAATACAGTTAAGAGTTAAAAGAGAAGAGAGAAGAGGTACAAATACAGTTAAGAGTTAAGAGAGAAAAGAGAAAAGTTAGAACACACAAGACGTGGGACATTAGGAGAATGATTATACATAATTGGAAATTACTATGGGAAAATATTCCTGTAGTAATTTTTATTTTTGGTATTTACTTGAGGAAAGACTGCTTTGCTCACAATTCTATGTTCTTCTTTAACCTTAAATCTGACTTAATATCATCCACAGACATGCATCTTGTGTACAGACCTATAATGTTTTTATCAAGCTCATTGCACACTGTTTCATATTTTTTGCTCCTTTCAAAAATATTTTATAGTTATTATTTGTATAATTACCAGCTAATCATACATAAAAAATGTACGTAGATTTGATTATACACAAATCTACGTACGTTCCAAATATAGGAGCATCCACCTTTATTAGATTTTTGGCCTAAGCTATAATTTGTTTTGAAAAATATATCAATAGTAAATTTAAATTGTTTCGCAATTAGATACTGAAATCATAGGCTACGCCTAAAAGAATCATGCGAAAATTGAGTTTATATATATTGCTTTTAAATTGCTTTTATTTTGCCCTAAGGCAAAATCCTCTTTAGCTCTTCTCTCTTCTCTCTTCTCTTTTAACTCTTAACTGTTTCTATAGGTTTGTTGGTTCTAGTTTTTTAGGGATTATATTAATGGTTTTATTAGTAAGATAAATAACCATTCCAGGTTTCGCACCTGAGGGCTTTTTCACATTTTTAACTTGAGTATAATCAACGGTTGCAAGAACAGCTTCTTTTGCTTTACTGTAATATGCGGCTAAGGCTGCGGCTTCTTCTAAGGTTTTATCTGGCACGATACCATTGTTTTTAACAATAACGTGAGACCCAGGAATCTTTTTAGTATGCATCCATATATCTCTTTTGTCTGCAAATTTCAAGGTAAGGTAATCATTTTGAAAATTGTTTTTACCTACATATATATCAATTCCGTCACTGGAAACAAAATGAAGTGGTTTAGATAATTTAGGATCTTTACCTTTTTTCTTCTTATTTTTTATGCTGAACTTTATATAGCCAGTTTCAATAAGTTCTTTTTTTATTTCTTCAATTTCAATGTAACCTTCAGAATTTTTTATATTGCTTAAAACTGATTGTAGATATTCGATTTCTTCAGAATTTGATTTAAGTTGTACTAGGGACATCTCTTCTGTCTTTTTTAATTTAGTATATTTTTTGTAGTAAGATTGTATGTTTTGAGATGGTGTTTTATTTGGATTCAATTTAACAGTTACATTTTCTAAAGTTTTACTGTAATAGTTTTGTACTGTAATTTCCTTTTGTCCTTTACTTAGAGCATACATATTAGCTGTTAAAAATTCTCCTAAGAGTTTATATTTATCTTTGGTTTTACATTCAATTAAATTTTTATTTAATATTTCATTCTTTTTAAGACATCTGTCTAAATTTGTATGAACAATTTTGGACAGGTCAGCACCATAATTATTTAGTCTTTGAAACTTATCTCTTTCAAAGTAAAAATTTTCAAGTAATTTTGAAGGATCATTATATTGAGTTTTTTCACAATCATTCAAAAATGTAACAGGAATGCAGGCAAAATCTTTTACCATTCCGTTTTGCGAATATGAATTAAATGAAAAATCACAATTTTTAATGCCTTCAAAGAATTTTGATATGTTTAAATAAATATTATCTAAATTACCTAGGGTTATGTCACCATTAAATCTAAAATATATTTCTTTTGAAATAGTTTTGCTTACACCAGTGAAAATTTTTAAGCCGAGTTTTGAGTCCAGTTCTAAATCACTATCTTTAATAATAGATTTAAAGTCATCTATGGAAAAATTAAAAGGATCTAATTTTTCACTTTTAGGAGGATATATGTAATTAAGTCCTGGGTATAGTGATCTGTATCTATTTATAGCAGGTGTTATGTGTTTTATGCTATCCATAACAGTGTTATCTTTTTGTCTTATTAGCGTAATGTTGCTGTGTCTTCCCATTATCTCAACAATCAATGAGTACACACTATTAAAACCGAATTCATCTGCATTTTCAAAATCTAGAATTACAATTCTATCAGTGGATACTTGTTTAATATCAATAATTCTAGCGTTTATAAGGTATTTTCTAAGCACCATACAAAACATAGGAGCTGTAAGTGGATTAGTTTTGTTATTTTCAGTAATGTGTATTTTGGGATAGCTAGAACTTGCACTTATTAGAAGTCTATATGGATTATTATCAGAACCTCTAATTAAAAGACTTACCTCGTCTTTTTCAGGCTGATTAATTTTACTTATTTTTCCGTGAAGTAGTTTCTCTCTTAACTCACATAAAATACTATATATATAAATACCATCTAATGCCATAAGTATCATTCCTTTCTTTAATAAAAACATATTTTTTATTAATATTTGTCAAAATGGTATACATTAATATAAAAATTTATTATTATATAATATATAGAGTTTAAATTAATATGATAAACTTATATGTTTTTTAATCTTATAAGTATATCATTTCTACTAGATAAAATAAAGCTGAGGGGTTGTTCTTAAATGAAATTTACTAAAATGCAAGGGACAGGAAATGATTTCGTTATTATAGATGATAGAAATGAAAATTTTTTAAATAGAGAGAGTGAGATGGCTAAGATTTTATGTGATAGGCATTTCGGAATTGGAGCCGATGGAATATTGCTTATTAGAAACTCGAAAGTAGCCGACGTTACCATGATTATAATAAATGCTGATGGTTCATATGCAGCTATGTGCGGAAATGGAATAAGATGTTTCGCAAAATATGCTTATGATGAAAATATAATTAAGAAACAAGAGATAAGTATTATGACTGGGGATGGAATAAAGATAGCTAAAATTGAGGATAACAAAGGTATAACAGAAAAAGTAAGGATTGATATGGGAAAACCTAGCTTTCATCCAAATAAAATCCCAGCCTTGCTAAGGAATGAAATTTTGAATTATAATTTAAATGTAAACCATAAAGAATACAAATTGAATTCAATGCTTATGGGTGTTCCACACACTGTTATAATTGGAAAGCTTAGCGATTTTGATGTAACGGAAGGGGAATATATAGAAAAATACACTAATATTTTTCCAGAGGGCACTAATGTTAACTTTTGTGAAGTGATTGATAAAAATCATATAAGAGTTAAAACATGGGAGAGGGGAGCTGGAGCAACACTTTCCTGTGGAACTGGATGTTGTGCCTCAGCAGTAGCCTGTAATAAACTAGGACTTACAGATAATAAAGTTTATGTTACTGTACCAGGAGGGATCGTCGAAGTTGAAGTATTTGAACATGGTGTATTTATGACTGGGGATTCAGTAATATCATTTAGAGGAGAAACTGATTTGATATGAACCGTGCAAAACGATCGATATTGTATATATTCACAATTATAATTGCGACTCAGCTTACTGGTTGTAATTACTTTCAAAACACACGAACAAAGGAAAACTTAAAAAAAGTTAATCTAAAATTTACTGAAGCAATGGCACTTTCCATGGATGTAAATAATGAAAAAATATATAGCTTAAAAGATGGTGCTATATTGAGCAGTGGAAGTTTATCAAAGGTTCAAAGTATAGATTATAATATACAGAAAAAAATAGGGGTGTACACTAAAAGTACTAATAATGGTATTAATTTATCAAATAACTATGTAAGTATTGATAATGGTGGAGAAACTTACAATATAAACAAATCTTTTTCTTATTCAGATGTAAGATTATCTAGTAGTGGTAATTATCTAGCACTTAGAAGTTATAAAAATGATGATATTGCTTCTGCAGAGGGTCTTGGAGTTTATAGTACCAATGGAGGAAAAAAGATTGAGTTTGATAAAAAAACAATAGTTTCAGGGAATCTTTATAGATGGGGTAGCAAGGATACTCTTCTTTATTATGGCATTGAAACTTCACAAGGCACCTATGGTAAGATATATGAATACGATTTTGGATCCAAAAGTAGGAAGGTAGCCTTTGATAAATTTGGCGGTTATTGTATGTTTTTTTTGCCATTAGGCAATGGTGATATTATTTATGTTGAAAATGATTCAAATGTATACAATATGTTTTATTACACTAAAAATATGGAAAAAATAGATATGGTTACCAGCGGTATAGAAGAGATTTTTAGTTCTGTTTTGGATACTAAGAATAATGTTATATATATGCTGGGAAATGATGCAAATAGTAGTGATGTTGCGCTCTACAAGTATAATATTATAACTAAAAAATTAGATAGATTAACCTATGACTTTCCTAGCATCATTGATAAAGACGGAGGAATGGCCATAGATAGTTTTGGAAAAGTGTATTTTTGCGGAATGAGTTATTCAAAAGCAATAAATAGTGATATGTATATGTATGATGCAAGTAAGAATTCAGTTAGCTTAATAACAAAAACTCAAGGAAATTATTATATTATTAGTAGTGGAAAATAATCTTACTTATCTTCTTGAAAAAAATAATTAGGAAGTGTGTTAGCCTATTTAATATTGTGATTAAGGAAACCAGGTGTAGTTCACTTGGTTTTATTTTTATTGTATTGAATAAAAAAACAATACTGGTAAATAATATTAATATAATGGAATTGGCAAACGGATGTATAAAATTTATGGCGGGAAGGATGGATATGGAAAATAATATTGTTGATTTAGATAATTATACTATATCAATGGATTTACTAAGGAGTATAAACAAAGAAATAGCCTTTAGACATTCCATGTTACCATATAAAGAAAATAATAGTGAGTTGTATGTTGCAATGGATAATCCAAAGGATTTAATAGCCCTAAATGATTTGAAATTTATAACACAAAAAAAAATAATACCTGCTAAAGCTAAGAAAGAACAGATATTATCATATATAAAATTGTATTATGAAATGAATGAGGGCGAGCAAGCAATGGAAGATATAAAGGAATACAATGGATATAAAAATAAAAAATTAGAGGTAGCACCAAACGAAAAATTAAGGGAATCTCCCTCGGTAAGACTTATAAATTCCATTATAAATCAGGCCATTAATCACAAGGCTAGTGATATCCACATTGAACCTTTTGAAACTTATATAAATATAAGGCTCAGGATTGATGGAGTTCTTCATGAAATTATGAAGTTACCAAAGTCAACTTACAAAAGCATTAATATAAGATTAAAGATTATGGCACTTATGAATATAACCTTAAAAATGATTCCACAAGATGGTAAATTTATGCTAAAAAATAATGGCCTAGAATATGATTTTAGAGTTTCATCTATACCAACTGTGAATGGTGAAAAGTTTGTTATAAGAATCTTGTACAAATCCAATAGTGGTATTACCTTAGATCAATTGACTCAGGGTAATGCTGCTGTTATAAGAAAAATAATCACTAAACCCAGTGGTATAATCCTTCTTACAGGTCCAACCGGTAGCGGAAAATCCACTACATCCTATGCTATATTAAAAGAACTTAACACTAAGGAAAAAAACATAGTCACCCTAGAGGATCCAGTTGAATTTACAATTGAAAACATAAACCAAATCAATATAAATCCAAAATCTGGATTAACTTTTGCAACGGGACTTAGGAGTATATTACGTCAAGACCCAGATATTATTTTACTTGGAGAAATAAGAGACGAGGAAACCGCAGGAGTTGCCATAAGAGCAGCTATAACAGGACATCTAGTAATTAGTACACTACATACTAATGATTCGCCTAGTGCAGTTGTAAGGCTTAAAGATATGGGCATCGAACCTTATCTATTATGTGATGCAATGCTAGCGGTAATTTCTCAAAGACTGGTTAGGAAAATTTGTCCATATTGTAAGAAAAATTACACTCCCAGTGATTTTGAAATAAAACTGTGTGATCTTAAGGCGGATCAAAATTTATTTAGAGGTATTGGTTGCAATAAATGTAATAATACAGGATATAGTGGCAGAATAGCAGTTTTTGAAATAATGAAAATTGATGAGAAGAGTAGACGTCTGATTTACGAAAATAGAAGTATTGATGATCTTAGGAAAAATAATGAAAGAAATAAAATGATAACCATTAAAGGTAGTGCAATAAATCTTATAAAGCAGGGATTTACTACAGTGGAGGAGTACATGAAAATTATTAATAATGAGGATGAGTTACAGTGAGACTTTATAAATATAAGGCGGTAAACACAGTGGGGGAGCACGCTCAAGGTCTTGAGTATTGTAAAAGTATTGATGAATTATCATTCAACCTAAGAGAAAAAGGCTATTATCTCATAAAAAGTAAATTAATTAGAGATATGCCATGGACAAATATTGTTAAAAAAATAAATCTAAAAGATATTTCTGTATTTTCAAGACAGTTTGGGTCAATGATTTCTGCAGGTTTTAATATTTCAGAAGCTTTAGATTTACTTGAAAAGGAAACATATAGCAAAACTTTGAAGAAAAATATAAAAGCAATTAAGTTAGACATTACAAATGGTAATAGTTTTTATGATTCCATAATAAAACATGGAGAGTCTTATCCAAAATTTTATTTGGAAATGATAAATATAGGAGAACAAAGTGGAAATTTGGATGTAATTCTAGGTGAGTTATCCAATTACTATTTAAAGGAGTACCAAATTGTAAAAAAAATAAAAGCATCCCTTGTTTATCCAGCTATAATTTTCATAAGTTCAGTAATAATGTTTTTTTACATTGAAGTTTCTATAGTGCCTATGTTTATGAGTACTTTTAAAAGTTTAGGTGAAGATATTCCAGCTTATTCAAAATTCCTAATGAATTTTAGTAAAATCATTATTGTAAACTGGCCACTTATTTTAATTTTGCTGACTATAGTAGTTTTGGGGATTTTTCAAATCACTAAATTAAAAAAAATAAAATATTTAGTAGATAAGAGTAAAATTTCAACACCACCACTAAATATAATTTATAAAAAATTGTTAGGAGCTAGATTTACTAGATGTCTTGGAATTTTACAGCAAAGTGGAGTGAATTTAATAAATTCTATTGAGATGATAGGCATGGTACTTAATAACATTTATATAGAAAAACAATTATCACAGGTAATACATCATGTAGAAAATGGAAATAGCATTGCGGATGCATTAAAGGATATTAATGTATTACCTAATTTCGCCATATCAATGATCTCCATAGGAGAACAAGGAGGCAATTTAGAAGATATGATGAAGTTATCGGCTGATATTTATGATCAAGACGTACAAGATATTATAGAAAAAGCAGTTAGTTTTGTTGAACCAGCACTAATAATAATTTTAGGAATTGTAATTGGAAGTATCATCATTTCAATTATGGTACCTATGCTCAAAATGATGCAAACTATATAGGTGATGAAGATGATTAAAAAAGGTTTTACACTAATAGAACTGATTGTAGTGATATCAATTATAGCCATATTAGGAGGAATATTAGTGCCTAAGTACGCTACTTACATAATAAAAGCAAAAACAGCTAAAGCAGAACAAATAGGAAGAATGATTTTTGTTTCTTCTATGAGGAGTTATATGGTAAATGGTAGTTTTATTAATACAGATGTAAATTTAGCAATTACTGATGATATAAATAAAGAAAATGTTCAAATATTTGTAAATGATACTTCAGACAATGGCAAAACTATATCGGAAAATTTCCATACTGACGGTGATGAATATCATGTTATAGTTCACGGAGATAGTGATACTTATGAATTGCATAAGGTAAATTAATTGTTTAGGTGGAGAAAATGAAAAATTCAAAGATAAAAAATAAAGGATTTACTTTAGTGGAGACTGTGGTGGTAATGGCTATTGTATCTATAATCTCCTCAACTATTTTTTTAGAGATAAAAAGCTATAAATCATTTAGGAATGAAATAGATGTGGACTATTTCAACGATGAAGTAATTTCTTTTATAAATCAAGCAAGACATTATTGTATTCTAAATGACTATGCTGGAAATATTATGACAGACGAGCAAAATAATACATTTAAATTCAATGTAAACAGTATACTAAGGGATAGATTAGAGGTGCCAAGGGGTTTTAAAATATCAAACGTGAATGCTCCTAATGATAACTCTATGATTATTATTGATGAAAATGGTGTATTAGATACATCTTGCACGTTTACATATATAGATAGAAATGGAAAATCAAATTATATAACCATAGGGGTTGGCACAACAAATGCAGAAATTAAGTACTAAAAAACCTGGTTTTACAATTATAGAGGTTATGTGTAGTTTCTCGGTTTTTACAATTTTATTGTTAACAGCTATGTACATTAAATTATGTACCATTAAAATGCAAGTTTATGATGATAAAATTGAGTTATATACAGAGTATATTCAAGATGTTAAAACAGAAATATTGTCTAATTTATCAAATGATCAATTAAATACACTCATAGGAGAAGGAAAAATATATATACCAAAGAATGTATTAGATGAAACACATTTAAGAGCTAAGGGCATAGCTGATTTATTTACAGCTTCTAATGAAGGTGGTAAACCATATTTACAGATATCAGCAATTAGTGGTGACTTAGAGGAAATTACACTGGTTATGCATACTTATGTAGTTGGAAGGCAAGAAAATATAACTGTAAGCTTTTATAAGGGGAATTATTGATGAAAAAGGGATTTATGCTTTTAGAAGTTTTAGTAGCTACAGCAATTGGAGCAATTTTACTTTCATTTGAATGTTGTGTATTCATTAAATCTGTTAATTGGTACAATAAAAATATCAACACACTTAGAGACTCAGCGTACTCCGATGAAGGGTTAATTATAACTAAAAAACTCATATATAATGATATGGTGGATGTAAACGTAACAGGTAATGAAATAGTAATAACAGCATTAGGTCATACCAATGATAAGGATGGCGATCATATAATTAATTACCGTAAAAATATTTATCTAAAACTGGATACTGGAAAAATAGTGGTGGATTATTATGATAATTATGGAGTTGGATTTGTATTCAGAGCAACTAATGTTATTGCAGAAAACATATCAAATATGGAAGCAACTAAAAAGGACAATGTATTATATGTATCACTTAAAGACAAAGAAGGGAAGCGTGTTAGCCAATGCTTCGGGATAAAAAAGGTTTATTAAACAAAGGGTATGTAATGATATATACTATGATTTTGGGCCTAATAATTGTAGTTACTATGGGGTATATATTTACACTTGAAGCTAAAAGAAAACTGTGTATTTTAGAAGAGCAAAAAAACGTAACTGAAAAAATTTATAACAAGGAGACTACCGATTATTTATTTTTAAAAATGAATGAGTATATAGTAAATAAGGTAGCTAGTTTAGATAAATTATCAGTACAAAATTTTTTTGAGTCAAGCGTAGATAATATAAAAATAGGCAATGATAAGTATTATGTTTGTTATGATAAGGGTTCTTATAAATTTTGGGTCTATCAGCCTTACATAAATAATAAGATAAAGATTGATGAATATAAATATGAAATCAAAGATAATAAGGTGGAATTTGTGTTTGATCATACAGAATATGTGCAGAGGTGAACTGTTTTATGAAATTTAATAGAACGGATATATTAGAAATTGGGAAGAATAATAAAATTTTAAAGATAAATATTAGGTTGAAAAATTTCCTATTCCAAGGCAGAATGCAAGAAAAAACCGTTTTAGATAGTTATATCAGAAATAAAAAAATTAACAGAAAGATATTTATTATGTGCGGTGAGGAAATTTATATAAAGAAGTTAACAATACCAAATTTAAATGGGGAAATTTTAGAAAAAGCCATAAAGGATGAACTAAAATTCTATTACAGAGTTAGTGAAGAAATAGTTTTTTCTTATAATATATTAAAGAAAAATAAAAATAATATAGACTTGATGATTTTTTATATAAACAGTGAGAGGTTAAATAAATTTGACATTAAAAAACTATATAATGTTAAGGCAATATACATGGTCCAATTTTTATATATACAATATATTAACAAAATAATTGATTATAAAAATTACTTGCTTGCATTTATACACGATAAATATATCTACTTGATTTATTGCCAAGATAAAATGTTAAAAGCAAATGTTGTAATTGAAAATTTTAACGCAAATGAAATTGAATTAAAAAAGCATATTTTAAATTTTTGTAATTCAAATAACATTTCTAGTAGTCTAATGGAAAAACTGATTTTAGTTGGACTGAATTTAGATGAAATTAAGAGTTTAGATATGGAATATGATATCAAGAATTTAGGCTATTTAGAAAAATCACAAATATATGGACCTTTAGGAACTTAAAAGAAAATAATCCAAAGTACTTGCCATTTTCTTGAATGTTCATAAATATAGGAGCGTTGATATGGAACACAATTTTTTACCATATTGGTATAAGCAAAATGGAAAAAGGAAGAAAAATATAGTTGGTTTTACAATTATCCTCGGACTCGTAATAGTGAATACATATTTGTTATATAATTTTACCAACATTTGTGAAAATATTGATAATTTAAAGACTAATGAAAGTAAGTTTAATCTTAGGTATATTCCTCCAGCTAAAACTGAAAATGAAGCTAACACAAATAGACAAGTAGGAACATATAAAAATTTTGAAACATTTATGGGAACCATGAGTAATTGTAATGAGTTATGTAGTCTTAAGACAAATGGTAAGGACATAAGTGCTGGATTCAAGGTTAAAGATTCTTTAGAATATGAAAGTTTAATTAGAAGAATAGAAAGTGATTCAAAATATAAGATTATGAACTTAGAACCCCCTAAAAATGATTCTGATGGAAACAAGTCTTTTCAAATAGACATCGAGGTGGTGAAATAGTTGAAAAAAAATTTACTATGTATGTCATTAATAACAACATTGATTTTTCTAACTGTTTTTATTATTAAAATATCCATAAATAAAAATATTGAATTAAAAGAATATAAAAGTAAACAAGTGGTTCCTAAAACTAATATTAGAAATAATAAACCCCAAAAAAAATATGACCAATATAGTGATGTAATTCATATTGTAAATAAATACAATGGAGAGATAAAACAATTAACTGCTAAAAATGGGCACCTAATAGATACAGATGTAAAAGTAACAGGGAATGAGAAGATGTTGTCAGATTTTCTAGGAGATTTGATTAAATATAAAAATTTGAAGAATTTTAATTCTATAACATTGGATAATAGTAGCGGGGACAAAGAAAGACACAGTATAGATGTTAATGCTCAATTTAATACAGATAAATAGTAGTGTATCATATACTAATTAATTAAAATTAACAATAAATTTGCAAATAACCATAACTTTTGATAAAATAAACATGTTCGGCATTTTTAAATTGATGAAATCTCATATATTTTGAAAAGGGTGATGTTTTATGTTTAAAGAAAGAATTGAAAAATTAAGAAACTCAATGATTTCTAAGAAACTTGATTGTGTTTTTATTATGGGTGACCCCAATAGAAACTATTTAAGTGGTTTTACAGGTGATGAAAGTTTTTCTATAATAACCATGGATAAAGCGTTTTTTATAACGGACTCAAGGTTCACTCAGCAAGCAAAGGAGCAAGTTAAAGAATATGAAGTAGTAGAATATATGGGAAATTTTCCGGAGTTTTTTACTGACATTATCAAACGACTAAATGTTAAAAATGTTGGTTTTGAAGAGGATGTGGTTTCTTACGACTATTATCAGAAGCTTTCTAAAAATTTAGAGGCTAAACTTGTACCTATGGAAGGTATTATTGAAGAAATAAGACTTATTAAAGATAAAAATGAGGTTGAAGTTATAAGGAAAGCTGCGGGTATTGCAGACAAGGCTTTTGATCATATGCTTAATTTTATTAAAGTAGGTATGAGTGAAAGAAAAGTTGGACTTGAACTTGAATTTACCATGAAAAAACTTGGAGCAACAGATTTATCATTTCCATCAATAGTTGCAAGTGGGTTAAGATCAAGCTTGCCACACGGTCAAGCAACAAATAAAACCCTTAATAACGGTGATTTTTTAACTCTTGATTTTGGTTGTATATTTAAGGAATATTGTTCTGATATGACGAGAACAGTAGTTATTGGTGAGCCAAATGATAAAATGATAGACGTATATAATACCGTGCTGGAAGCGCAACAAAGAGCACTGAAAGTTATAAAAGCAGGTATTAGAGCTGGAGTAGTTGATTATGCAGCAAGAGATTACATAACAGAAAAAGGATACGGAGAATATTTTGGACATAGCGTAGGTCATGGTGTTGGAAGAGAGATTCATGAAATGCCAAGAGTTGGTCCAAAATCTGAAATCGTATTAAAACAAGGCATGATTATAACAGATGAACCAGGAATATATATTCCTGATTTCGGGGGAGTTAGAATTGAAGATTTGATCCTTGTAACTGATTCAGGATCTGATGTTTTATCTTCGTCACCTAAAGACTTGATATGTCTTAAATAAAAAAAGCATTTTGTAATTGTTAGTTAAGGTATTTTTTTAGCTGAAAAGGTTAGAATATATTATGAATTTATAGATTTTGGAGGGATACTAAATGATATCAGCAGGGGAACTAAGAAAAGGTGTGACTTTTGAACATGATGGACAAGTATTTACAGTAATTGATTTTTTACACGTTAAACCAGGAAAAGGTGCAGCATTTGTAAGGACAAAAGTAAGAAACGTAATATCCGGAGGGGTTACAGATATAACTTTTAATCCAACAGTTAAATTACAGGATGTTGTAATTGACAGGAGAGAAATGCAGTATTTATATTCAGATGGTGAATTATATTACTTTATGGATCAAGAAACATTTGAGCAGATCCCACTAAGTTTTGACCAAGTAGAGGGAGCAATAAAATATTTAAAAGAAAATATGTTTGCAGTTATTAAATTTTATAAAGATGCTGCGTTTTCAGTGGAAGCACCAAACTTTGTAGAATTACAAATTACAGAAACAGATCCAGGATTTAAAGGGAATACAGCAACTAATACTTTAAAACCAGCAACTGTAGAGACTGGTGCAATTATCCAAGTTCCTCTTTTTGTAAATGAGGGCGAAGTAATAAGGATTGATACAAGAAATGGTGAGTACATGGAGAGAGTAAAATAGAACAAAATATTACTTATAATATTTAAAGAAATTCCTGAGTTTAGGAGTTTCTTTTTTTTTTTGGAATAAAGTAATGAAAATATAAATAAGAATAATAGAAGAAGGGAGGATGAAAAAATGGTTAACTTGGAAGATATAACAAATGTGATGCCACAGAATACAAAGGATTTGATAACAAAATATAAAGGCATAGAAAAAATACAAGAGATACGTCTAAAGGTAAACAAGCCTATGATTTTACAAATTGGTAGTGCTGAAGTTATAACCGACTATTGTATATCCTGTGATGATATAAAAACTATTTTGAAAAAGATGAGCAATTACTCAATATACTCTATAGAGGCCGAGCTTAAACAAGGATATATAACAATAAAGGGAGGTCATAGAGTTGGGATTTGTGGTAATTGCATTATAGAAAATAATGTAGTAAAGACAATAAAAAATGTTTCCTCAGTAAATATAAGAGTATGTAAGGAAGTTATTGGATGTTCAAATAAGATAATGCCAATAATTGTTCAAGGAAAATTTGTGTTAAACACAATAATTATATCTCCACCCAAATGTGGAAAAACAACTTTAATAAGAGATATTACAAGGAATTTATCAAATGGAATGAAAAACCCTGAAATTACAGGGAAAAAGATTTGTGTAATAGATGAAAGAAGTGAGATATGTGCTTCATCCGATGGCATTCCACAATTGGACGTTGGGCTGCGAACTGATGTTTTAGATAATTGTCCTAAAAGCCAAGGCATAATGATGGCTATTAGAAGTATGTCACCAGATATTATTGTATGCGATGAAATTGGTACCCACGATGATGTAAAAAGTATACTTGCTGCATTAAATTGTGGAATAAATCTTATAACGACTATTCATGGTTTTGGAATAGAAGATTTAAAAAACAGAAATGTATTTAAAGATATTTTGGATAATCACATATTTCAAAGGGCAATAGTCTTAAGTGGAAAACATGGAGTTGGAACTGTTGAATATGTATATGATTTTAATAGGGGAACATTCATTGGGAGGTGAAAATATATATGCTGAAATTCCTAGGAAGTTCTATTGTTATATTATCATCAACTTTGGGTGGGATTATATATGCACAGTCATATGTATATAGAGTAAAGGAATTAAATGAAATGGCCAGGTGTGTATGCCAGCTTCAAAATGAAATTGTCTATACCCATACGCCGTTACCAGAGGCATTATTAAACATATCTCGCACGGGTAAAAAACCAATATCGGATATTTTCAAAAAAATATCTATAGAATTATCAAGTAATTTATACGATAACGTTTATGACGTTTTCAGAAAGATATTTGACTTAAGTAGTAAAAGTTTATACTTAAAAACTGAGGATATAAATATAGTTTTGGATTTAGCTAAATCATTAGGAGAATCAGACATAGATGGACAAGTTAATATATTTTTATTTACTGTAAATAATCTAAAAAAGATAATTAATGATGCGGATATCGCCATGAAAAAGAATGTTAAGATGTTTAGATATCTAGGTTTTAGTGTGGGAGCTATGATTGTTATCATGCTTATTTAGGGGGTGCATTTTATTGTTAGATGTGAGCTTGATATTTAAAATAGCTGCAATTGGAGTTTTAATGATTGTCATAGATAAAATTTTAAAATCAAGTGGTAAAGATGAATATGCGGTAATTGTAAATCTAGCCGGCATAGTAATTGTTTTAATGATGGTAATAAGCCTTATAAGCAAGTTGTTTGACACGGTAAAGACCATGTTTCAACTTTAGGTGCCATTATGGAAATAATAAAAGTTGTTGCATTTGCATTTATAAGCCTCTTTATCATATTGATTTTGAGAAATAGAAGAGACGAAATAGCAGTCCAGGTAAGCATGGTAGTAGGAATAATGATTTTTATGTTTACTGCAAGTAAAATCACGGCAATAGTTGAGCTATTACAGCAACTAGCTTTAAAAGCTAACATTGATTTTATATATTTAACTACTGTGCTTAAAATATTAGGTATTGCTTACTTAGCGTCATTTTGTAGCGAAATATGTAGAGACGCTGGTGAAAGTAATATTGCTTCAAAAGTTGAATTTGCGGGCAAAATACTTATTTTAGTATTAGCTGTACCTATTCTTATGGGGGTTCTGAATGCTATTCTAAATATTATGTAGAGGTAAATTATGAAAAAAATAATTGTGTTAATTATACTATTTACAATAATTTTATGCCCTAGAGTAGTACAAGCATCACAAAATAATATAAATACAGATAGTCAAGAAGTGGGGCAACTATATGATTATATTACAACTATGAAAACTAAATATGAATTATTAAAGGATTTAGATATAAAAGATTATGTTGAAGATATTATGAAAAGTGGAGATGGAAAATTCTCTTTTAAAAAACTTACTGAAGCTATAATGGGATATGCATTTAGAGATGTAATTGCAGACATTAAATTAATGACAATGCTTTTAATTATATGTGTGATGTGTGCACTTCTAACTAATCTGCAGAGAGCTTTTAGCAGTGAAAAGTTATCAAGCATAGCTTATTTTGCATGTTACTCCCTAATAATTATTATAATAGCTAAAAGTTTTTATATAGGAGCAAATGAAGTCAAAGATGCTGTGAAAGGAATTTCAGATTTCATGGTTGCGCTTATGCCGGTGCTTCTGGTACTTTTAGCAACTAGTGGGGGAGCAGCACAGGCCGCGGTTCTGGATCCAATTATAATGGTAACTATAACTATTACATCTAGCATATTTATAGATGTGATAGTGCCCCTTATAATCCTTAGTTTCGTGCTGCAATTTGTGAATAATATTTCAGAAGATTATAAAATAGATAAATTGGCTAAACTTTTAAAACAATGCGTACTTTGGATTCAGGGCTTTTGCATGACCGTATTCATTGGCATAGTGACTATACGAGGAATAAGCTCAAAAGCCGTTGATGAAGTTGCGGCTAAAACGGCAAAATTTGCAGTGGACAACTTTGTACCAGTGGTTGGTAAAGCATTATCTGATGCCATTTCTACTGTAGCTGGTTATTCAGCACTACTAAAGAGTGCAATAAGCAGTGTGGGTTTAATTATATTAGTAGCAATTATAGCATTCCCCATAATAAAGGTGCTTATATTGGCTTTTGTACATAAACTTACAGCAGCTATAGTTCAGCCTATAAGTGATAAAAGAGTAGTAAATGCAATAAATGAAGCAGGTGATGCTTTGATTTTACTTGCAGCATCACTTATAAGTATTTCTGTTATGTTTTTTATAATAATAGCAATAATAGCGGCGTCTGGTAACAACGTATCTTAGGTAGGTGAAAAACTTGGTTGAATGGATTAAAACATGGGTGATTAGTATATGCTCAGCTGTTATTTTTATTACAGCAGTAGAACTAATACTTCCAGATAATAAAATGGACAGATATGTTAAATTCGTAATGGGGTTAATATTAATAGCCGTTATTATGAACCCAATAGTAAAAATTTTTAGCAATAAATTAGATATGGCTTCTTTTATTAACAAGGCAAATAATTATGTTGACAGTAAGTCATTAGATAGTAGCATTAAAAAGTATAAACAAGGAGACAAAGAGAACACTTTGAGCACATTTAAAACAAATCTAGAAAATACAACAAAAAAAATGCTTACAGAAAAATTTCCTGGCAATGAGTATTCTATTAAAGTTGACGCCAGTTATAGTATTGCAAGTAGTGAGAAGGAAAATAGTAGCAATATAGTTATTAATGATTTAAAAATAGACGTAAAAAACAAAGGCGTAGAAAAAATAAATAAAGTGGATATTAATACAAAAGCTGTTACTAATGACAATGGAAGTGGGGCCAATGATAAAACTGCCATTGATATCAAAAAATATTTAAATGATGAATTAAAGGTTGATAAAAGTAATATCTATGTTAATGAAGATAAAAAATAGATAGGATAACAGAGCAGGAGGTGATAAGGTGGATTTTAAAAAATTGATCCAAAAATTCAAAGAACTCGGACTTAATAAACAATTGACTAATATAGTTATTGTTATTTTAGTAGGAGTACTAATTATAATCGCGGCTAGTACTTTTAAAGATGTTAGTAGTGTAACAACTGGAAGTACTGGTAACCAACAAAATAAAGCTGGTAATGTAGCGTCTAGTAATCAAGCAAATAATACCACGTCTAGTGACGGAGCTAGCGGTACTAGCGATGATAGTGCCTACGAAAATGATCAAGAAACAAAACTTAAAAGTTTACTTGAGGAAATGCAGGGGGTGGGGCATGTTCAAGTTATCATTCACTTTGAAAAAGGAGAAGAAGAGATTCCTGCATACAATAAAACAACTTCATCCTCAATAACAAATGAAAATGATAGTACTGGTGGAAAAAGGACAATTGAACAAAATAGTACAGGTTCAAATGTAGTTTTAACCACAGATGGAAGCAATACAAAACCTTTAATAGTTGATAAATATAAACCAAAAGTAAGTGGAGTATCTATTATTGCAGAAGGTGCAGATGACTCAGATATAAAACTAAATATCACAAATTGTGTATCAGAATTATATGATGTTCCAATGAATAAGGTAAGTGTGAATCCTATGAAAAAGTAACATATAATTATTTGAACAAGCATATAAATTTTATATAAAGTTAATTGGAGGGGAAAAAAATGAACAGGAAACAAGCAGTGATTATTGTGGCTTTGTTAATATTAATAGTATGTGCTGGTGTCCTAGCTACTAGAGTACAAAGCCCGCTATATGTAAGTGATACAGATCTAGTGGATAGTAACAATACTAATTCATCTACTCCCAGCAATAGCACAAATAAGACAAGCGGTAAGCAGGATTATTTTGCAGAAGCTAAACTTACAAGGGATAAAACAAGTGAAGAAACTGTAGCTAATCTAAAAGAAATTATTGACGATAAAAATGCAACAGCTCAAAACAAGCAGAGTGCGCAGCAACAATCTATTTCAATCGCTTTGGAACAACAGAATGAAATGAAAGTTGAGAATATGCTAAAGGGTAAAGGGTATAAAGATGCACTTTGTACTATTAACAGTGATAAAGTAAATGTTGTAGTAAAAGGGAATAGTGCAAAATTATCAGACCAGCAGCAAAGAGAAATAAGAGATGTAGTTCTAAATGTAACTAAAATTAGAACTATAGAAATACAGCCACCAACTCAATAGTATTTGTAAAATTAGATTTGTTTTGATATAATAAACATATGATGATATACTTTCCTAAGATAATAAACCTAAGGGGGTAAATAGAATATGGAAAATGAAATAAAAGATATTACCAATATGGGCATTGTAAAGATATCCGATGAAGTAGTAGAAGTTATTGCTGGGCTTGCAGCAGCTGATGTAAAAGGTGTTGCTAATATGAGTGACAGTCTTGCTAGTGGAATTTCACATGTACTAAGTGGTAAGAAGAATCTTGCTAAGGGTGTTAAAGTAAATGTGGGAGAAGATAGTGCTTCTATAGATTTAAACTTAGTAGTTCAGTATGGAGTAAGAATTCCAGAAATAGCAGCTTCAGTTCAAGAAAATGTAAAAAGAGCAGTTGAATCAATGACTGGACTTAATGTATCTGGTGTGAACATATATGTCCAAAACGTAATCCTTCCTAAGGAAGAAACGATTACTGAAGGCGAAGAAGAATAATGATTAAACACCCTCTTAGCAGAGGGTGTTTCTATGTGTAAATAATTTTTTATTAATACCTATGGAATTTTTATATATTTTATAGTAATATAAGCTCAACATTACAGTATTTTGGGAGGACAATTAAATGAATAGAAGAAAAAGTAGAGAACTAGCAATGAAATTGTTATTTGAATCATCTATCAACAAGAAACAGGCAGAGGAAATAATCGATGATTATAAAGAGCAAAATGAAGGCTGTAAGGGTATGGATTTTGATTATATAAAAAATTTACTAACTGGAATACAGGAAAAAGAAAGCTTTTTAAATGAGAAAATTGAGGGTAGTCTTACAAATTGGAAATTAAACCGGATATCTAAGATTAATATGGCAATTTTGAAAATTGCAGTTTTTGAAATATATTTTGTAGAGGAAATACCTGATAAAGTTTCAGTGAATGAGGCCATAGAACTTGCAAAGGTGTACTCAGATGAAAAATCACCAGCGTTTATAAATGGAGCTATTGGCAATATAATTACTACAAAAGCATTATAATATTATTGGTAATTTTGAAAAAACTAGTAAGTATGCTGGTCTGTTTTCATAAGGAATGTCAAAAAATTGGGGTGCTATGATGGGAAAAAAGATAGAAGGAAAATTAATCGCAGAAGCTTTTAGAAATGAGATTAGAGAGTTTGTACAAGGTAATAAATCAAAGACCATGAGAGCCCCAAAGCTTGCAATAATAATGGTTGGATCGGATGGAGGATCAACTTTCTATGTAAGAAACGCAAAAAAACTTGCTGAAAATTTGGGATTAGATTGTGAGGTATTTCACTTTGAGGAAGATACTTCTGAGGAGAGTGTAGTAGATACAATTGAAGATTTAAACCGTAAAGAAGATGTTGATGGAATAATGCTACAACTACCATTACCGGATGATTTTAATGAAAAATATGTTATTTCAAAAATAAATTGGAACAAAGATATAGATGGTCTTACCTATAAAAATATCGGAATGTTTTATAGTGGAGAAAAATGTTTTGTGCCATGTACACCTAAAGGAATCATGGAACTTATAAAAAGCACAGGTATTAATATTAAAGGTAAAAATGCAGTAGTTATTGGTAGAAGTAATATAGTTGGTAAACCAATTGCACAATTGCTTCTAGATCAAAATGCAACGGTTACAATATGTCATTCAAAGACTGAAGACTTGAAAAAAATTTGTGCTAAAGCAGATATTTTAGTAGCAGCGGTAGGTAAACCTGATTTTATAAATGGAACATATATTAAGGCTGGTGCTATTGTCATTGATGTTGGAACTACAATGGTAGATGGAAAGTTAAAGGGTGATGTTGTATTTAATGATGCTATTGAAAAAGCTGATTTTGTAACACCTGTGCCTGGTGGGGTTGGTGCCGTTACTACTACTATGCTATTAAAGAACACATGTGAGGCGTTTGAAAAAAATGTACGTTAAAACTCTAACTGTTTCAGAACTTGGTAATTATATAAAAAAGATAATAGACAGTGATTTTATATTAAGCAACACCCTTGTAAAAGGTGAGGTGTCTAATTTTAAAATTCACAGTAGCGGTCATGTCTATTTTTCACTTAAGGATGACTTTGGAAAAATAAACTGTATAATGTTTAAAAGTAAATTTGAAAATATTAAATTCCTTCCTGAAAATGGAATGTCTGTTTGTATTAAAGGAAAGGTATCAGTTTATCAAAAGGATGGAGCATATCAACTTTATTGTAATGATATTAAATTAGAAGGTATTGGAGAACTTAGTGCAGCTTTTGAAAAAATGAAAAAGAAACTTGAAGTTAAAGGCCTATTTGATATCTCACATAAAAAAGAAATACCTAAGTATTCTAGGGAAATTGGAGTAATTACATCACCAACAGGGGCTGCAGTCAGGGATATAATAAATGTTACAAAGAGAAGAAATAAGGGAGTGAATATTTTAATATATCCTTCTTTAGTTCAAGGACCTAATGCAGTAAGTGATGTTATAAAGGGAATAAAATACTTAAATAGTGTGAAAGATGTAGATGTAATATTGATTGCCCGTGGAGGTGGATCAGTTGAAGAACTTTGGTCTTTCAATGATGAATCACTAGCGGAAGCCGTATTTGCATCTAAGAAACCAATAGTAACAGCAGTAGGTCATGAGACTGATTTTACCATTGTAGATTATGTAAGTGATTTGAGAGCACCAACACCTTCCGCTGGAGCTGAGCTTCTAACTTTGAATCTTATGGATACCAATGAGAAAATTAAAAATTATGGTGAGTTATTGAAGAAGTATATTGGAAACCGTATTATTGGTGAAAGCAATAAGATTAATAACTATAGAAAAAGCTTGGAATATAACAGCCCCATAGTTTTTATTGCAAATGCTTATAATAATTTAGATAAGCTAAAAGAAGTTCTTGATAATAGGGCCCAAAATAGGACTAAAATGGAAAAACAAAAGTTAAGTAAGTTAAATGCTCTTCTAAATGCCCATAATCCACTTAATGTTTTGAATAGAGGATACGCTATTATAGAAGGGGAAAATGGAAATTTAATTTCACAAATTGATGGACTTTCAAAGGAAGAAAACATTAAAATCACATTAAAAGATGGAAGCAGACTATTTAATATTAAAAATATCTAAAGTTTTGGAGGAGTTATATGGCAAGTAAACGTGAATCTTATGAAGGTATGATTAACAAATTGGAAGATATAGTTTCCTCAATGGAAAATGGCGAAATGACTTTAGAAGATACAATGGGAAATTATGAAGCTGGTGTTACCCTTTGTAACAAGTTATATAAATATTTGAATGAAGCAGAGGGTAGAATAAAAATACTTTCTGGGGAAAAAGAAAATGATTTTCCAGGAAATGAGGAATAGATATGGATGTAACCGCATTAAAAAATGAAATAGATTTATGGTTAACAGAGTATTTTGATAAAAAGGGAACTTATAATAAAAAGATATATGATGCTATGCACTATAGCTTAGATGTTGGAGGTAAGCGAATAAGACCAATACTTCATTGTCTTACATATAATATGTACAATAAAAGTTACCAGGATGTAATTCCAGTGGCATGTGCAATAGAAATGATCCATACTTATTCACTAATCCATGATGATTTGCCTTGTATGGATGACGATGATTTAAGAAGAGGTCACCCAACGAATCACAAGGTATTTGGTGAAGCAGTGGCAGTACTAGCAGGGGATGGCCTTTTAAATGAGGCTATGAGTGTAATGTTCAATTATTGTAGTGTTGAAAAGCAAAATGGAATTATGGCTTGTAAATTAATAGCAGATAGTGCAGGCACTGAAGGAATGATTGGTGGTCAGATAGTTGATATTTTGAGTGAAGGCAAAACAATATCCTACGAAAATCTATGTTATATGCACGAGAAAAAGACTGGAGCACTTATTAAGGCTTCGATTTTATCCGGTGCAATTTTAGGAAATGCACCGGACAGTGACTTAGAAAAATTAGCTGATTTTGGAGAAAAATTAGGCCTTGCTTTTCAAATAAAAGATGATATTTTAGATGTTGTTGGGGATGAAGATACTCTTGGCAAAAAGGTTAATAGTGATATTAGCAATGACAAGACAACATTTATAACAACATTTGGATTAGAAGAGTGTAAAAGTAAATGCAAAATTCTTACCATTGATTGTCTTAATATTTTAAGAAGCTTAAAAAAAGATACAACAAATTTAGAAAATATGACTAAATTTTTATTGCATAGGCAAGTTTAGATTAAAGGTTTTGAATATTTAATCAAGCTGTGATATAATTGCAATTGTTATGTTTAAGAATAGTGGCGCAGTATTCTAGTCAGGTAAGCTTTTTTCGAGGACGGGGCTAAAAATCCGTTAAAGGGCATATCGATGAAGTTCCTTGTGCTTGCTTATAACGCCCAGTCATGGGCTTGTGCTGGGAGTAAGGGGGCTGGGGCAACCGCAATGGCATGCGGATCTGACCCTACCCCCGTGGAGACCATTATTCGTAGATTAGTTGAGATATCTAATCTACGTTAATGGGTTAAACCTGTATTGTGGTACAAAAGCTATGTGCAGTGTAGCCTGCCTTGCGTGAAAAGGGGAGAGGACAGGAAAAATAAAATACTTCGGCGGAAGTATTTTATTCGATGCCTTCTGAAACCCTTTTTGCAAAAGAGGCTAGGAATAAGAATAAATGTCGGGGAAAACCCCTAGACTGTTTGAAAGAAGTATACTAGGGATTGCAGTGCGGACTTAATGGTAATCTAGTCCTAATACTGGCGACATATTAGATAAGTTATTAAAGGGAAACCGCCAGATATGGTGACATATTGGTTAATTTACGGGAAATCCTACTGGACCTATGCCGCAAGATTTACTTAGTATACTGCCACTTTTTAAACAAACAATATTTAAAAAAATGATAAGCTAGTGCACATATAATCGCGGCTTATTATTTTTTTGAATATACTTAATTGGAGGAATAACGGTGTCAAGAAAGAATAGCAAAAAGAATAACGCAAAAAGCAAGCGAAAATGGATTTTAACTATCACATTTTGGTCGATTTTTATAAGTGGTAGTTTTTCTTTTCTATCTGATTTACTGCTAAAGAATGTTAATGTGGTAATAGGGTTTATTGTATTAGCACTTATTATAGCATTGGGAGTTCTATTTGATATAATTGGAGTAGCAGTTACAGCAGCAGATGAGACACCATTTCACGCTATGGCATCAAAAAAACTTAAAGGTGCTAAAATTGCTATAAAACTCATAAGAAATGCGGACAAAGTGTCTAGCTTTTGTAATGATGTTATAGGCGATATTTGCGGAATCATAAGTGGTTCAGTTGGAATATTTATATCACAAAAAATTTTATTAGCGTTTAATAATACAAACGCAACCTTCATAAGTGTAGCTATTGGTGCAGTTATTGCTTCTGCTACAATATGTGGGAAATCAATTGGTAAGAGCTTTGCAATGGAGAATAGCAATGAAATTGTTTCTAAAGTATCCAATGGTTTGTATTTAATCGTAAAGGATAGATGAAAATGATAAATATACTTGATAATTATAAAGGCATTGAAGATATAAAAAAAATGAGCTTTGAAGATCTGGAAAAATTTTCAGCAGAGATAAGAAGCTTTTTAATAGATACTGTATCAAAGACTGGCGGACATTTAGCTTCAAATCTGGGCGTTGTTGAACTTACTATGAGTCTATATAAAGCATTTGATTTTAATGAGGATAAACTTATTTGGGATGTTGGTCATCAATCATATGTTCATAAAATATTAACTGGTAGAAAAGATGAATTTTCTGACATTAGAAAATATGGTGGAATAAGTGGATTTCCAAAACGAGATGAGAGTAAATTTGATGCGTTTAATACTGGACACAGTAGTACATCAATTTCTGCAGGTCTTGGCATAGCAAGAGCTAGAGATATAGCAGAAAAAAAATATGAAGTGATTTCAGTAATAGGAGATGGTGCGTTAACTGGAGGCATGGCATATGAAGCTTTAAATGATCTTGGTTACAGTAAAACTAAAATGATCATTATTTTAAATGACAATCAAATGTCAATATCAAAAAATGTTGGCGGTATGTCAAAATACTTAAGTAAGATAAGGCTAGACCCTATTTACAATAAATTTAAAGAAGATGTAAAGGAAAAACTTAATAAAACAAATATTGGGGCTGGGTTTGCTAGCTCTCTTCAAAGATTAAAAGATGGAGTAAAACAGCTATTTGTGCCTGGAATGTTATTTGAAGACATGGGGATAAAGTATTTAGGACCAATAGATGGACATAATATAAAAGAGTTAACTGAAATTATGGAACTTGCAAAACGTATGAAGGGACCGATAATAATTCATGCTATAACTAGAAAAGGAAAAGGCTATGAATTTGCTGAAAAAAATCCAAATAAATTTCATAGTATAGGTCCTTTTGATTGTGACAGCGGAGATGCATGTAAAGCAAAAGAGTTATCATATTCAAAGGTTTTCGGCGATGAAATGATAAAACAGGCTAGAAAAAATAAAAAGGTTGTAGCGATTACAGCTGCTATGCCAGATGGAACGGGACTTCGTGATTTTGCAAAGGAGTTTCCAAAAAGGTTTTTTGATGTAGGTATTGCAGAACAACATGCGGTAACTCTTTCAGCCGGAATGGCAACACAAGGCATGAGACCTGTTTTTGCAGTTTATTCTACATTTTTGCAACGGGCCTATGATCAGTTAGTACATGATGTATGTATACAAAATTTGCCAGTGGTTTTTGCAATAGACAGAGCGGGGATAGTAGGCGAGGATGGAGAAACTCATCAAGGAATTTTAGATTTATCATATTTAACACATATACCTAATATTACTGTTATGAGTCCTAAATGTATAGATGAATTGCCTTTTATGCTAAATTGGGCTTTAAAGCAGAATGGACCTGTAGCAATAAGATACCCTAGAGGAACAGATAATCCCAATGTAAAAATAAGCGAACTTAAAGAGTTTACTAAAGGTAAATGGGAGACAATAACGGAAGAAGGGAATATAGCCATTATAGCAACAGGAAAAATGGTTCAAACTGCAATACTTGTAAGAGAAAAGTTACTCAATGCTGGGATAAAAGTAGGAGTAATAAACGCAGAATTTATTAAGCCCATTGACAAAGTTTTAATAAAAAAATTAATTACAAACAAATATAAAATTGTTACTGTGGAGGATAATATGTTACATGGAGGACTAGGATCTTCTATATTGGAGTATGTCAATACACTTAGTGTAAATACAAAAATATTAACACTAGGATACAATGATACATTTGTAACACATGGCAGTACAGATACGTTATATAAGTTGCATGGACTTGATGTTGATGGTATTTATTATAGTATTTTAAAATTAATATAATTGAGGAGTTAAGTATGTCTCAAATAAAAGAAAGATTAGATGTTTTATTAGTAAAAAAGGGATTCTTTGAATCAAGAGAAAGAGCAAAGGCTAGTATAATGGCTGGAGAAATATTTATTGACGATGTAAGATATGATAAATGTGGTGAAAATGTAAAAGAAAATTCTAATATTATTTTCAAAGGCGTGAAAATGCCATATGTAAGTCGTGGTGGGTTTAAACTAGCCAAAGCAATGGCTTCATTTAATATTGAACTTAAAAATAAAGTATGTTTTGATATAGGGGCTTCTACAGGAGGATTTACTGATTGTATGCTTCAAAATGGTGCTAGCAAAGTATTTGCAATTGATGTTGGTTATGGACAATTCGCTTGGAAGCTTAGAGTCGACCCAAGGGTTGTATGTATGGAACGAAGGAATATTAGATATGTAAAACCAGAGGAAACAGGTCAGCTTGGTGATTTTGCAAGTATTGATGTTTCGTTTATATCTCTTAGGACCGTTATTCCTGCAGTACTAAACCTACTAATGGATGAAGGTGAAATAGTAGCATTAATAAAGCCACAATTTGAAGCTGGAAGAGAAAAAGTTGGTAAAAAAGGTGTAATAAAAGACCCTAAAGTACATGCTGAAGTAATTAATACAATAGTAGATTTTTTAATCCTAAAAAATTTAAATATAATAGATGTTGATTATTCACCAATAAAAGGACCAGAAGGCAATATTGAATATCTAGTATATTTCAGTAAAAACAATAAAAGCACATTTTCGAAGGCAAGAATCGATGAAGTAGTAAATAAGGCACATAGTCATTTAGATTAGGAGAATATGTTTTATGAAAAATATAGGTCTATACGTAAATAGCAGCAAAAGTAAAAAATTAACTGAAAAAATTAGCCAATTTATCACGGAAAATATAAAAGAACTAAATGTAAAGATATACAATAATCTCGATGATTTCACTGATGTAGAAGCAGAAAGAACAGAGATGATGATAGTTTTAGGTGGAGATGGTACAATGTTAAGTACGTCTAGAGTTATCTCAAAATATGGAATACCAATTTTGGGAATTAATCTAGGACATCTTGGCTTTTTAACTTGTGCTGAAATTTCTGAACTTGCAGTATGCATAAATAAATTACTCAGTGAAAAGTATTATATTGAGGAAAGAACAATGCTAGAATGTAGTGTGGCGTATAAAAATGTAGTGAAGTCATACTATGCTTTAAACGAAGTTGTTATATCAAAAAAAACTTTGGCAAGAATATTAGAATATAGCCTATATATTGATGAAAAATTTTACACAAATATCACTGCAGATGGTATAATTATTTCAACTCCAACTGGTTCAACTGCTTATTCACTATCGGCAGGTGGACCTATAGTATATCCAACAATGAATTTAATGCTAATTACACCTATTTGTCCATTATCCATTGGGATAAGAACAATGATATTACCAAGTAGTAGTAATGTGAGTGTAAACCTAAAAGAAAAACATGAAACTGCCTATTTAACATTAGATGGGCAAAATTCCTTTGAAATTAGTAATTCACATCATATTATTATAAAAGAAGCCCCTTTTAAATGTAAATTAGTAAGGATTGAAGGATACGATTATTTTAAAGTTTTAAGGAAAAAGATAATATCTAGAACGAAAGAGTGTGAGGTTGAAAAGTAATGAAAATATCGAGACATGCTAAAATATTGGAAATAATAAATTCTAAAGACATAGAAACACAGGAAGAACTGGCAGAAGAACTGAGTAAACAAAATATGGTGGTTACTCAAGCAACTGTTTCTAGAGATATCAAAGAATTAAAACTAATAAAGGTTTCATCAGATAACGGCAAATATAAATATGCATCAATATCTCCAACTGAAAATTTTTTATCAAACAAATTGGTGATTCTTTATACTCAAACTGTGTTAAGTGTAGAAAATATCCAGAATTTTATAGTGGTAAAAACTATATCCGGCTCGGGTTCAGGGGCAGCAGAAGCAATTGACTCTTTTAAATTTGATGGCATCGCTGGAACAGTTGCTGGAGATAATACAATTTTCATGCTCATAAGGAGCGAGGAAAAAGCTTACGAAATAGTTCAAAAGTTAAAAAAATTGCTAAATGAATAGGAGGTTTAACTATGCTCCTTCAATTAAATATAAGTAATTTTGCATTAATCGAAAAATTAAGCATTTCATTTGAAAATGGATTTAATATTTTATCTGGTGAAACAGGTGCAGGTAAATCTATTTTAATTGATGCCATAAATTATGTTCTTGGTGTTAAATTTACCAAGAACTCCATAAGGACTGGTGAAAAAAAGACTTTCGTTGAAGCAGTATTTACCATTGAAAACGCTAGGACAAGAAATGTTTTAGAAAAGCTAGAGATTGAATTTGACGATATTTTAATAATAAGTAGAGAAGCGTTCCAATCTGGAAAAAATATAGCTAAGATAAATGGTAAGACTGTTATATTAAACCAGATAAAAGAAGTTAGTGAAACGCTTATGGATATTCACGGTCAACATGAAAATCAAAATTTAATGAACGTAGAAAAGCATATTATATATGTTGATAATTTTGGATATGAGTCATTAAAAAAAATCAAAAGTGAATATAAAATATATTATAATGAACTAAAAGAAATTAACTCTAAAATAACCAGATTGAAAGATAAAACCGGTAAAGATGATAAAATTGTAGATTTTTTGAAATATCAAATTGATGAAATTAATGAAGCAAAATTAAGTGTAGGCGAAGATGAAACGCTTGAAGAAAAGTATTCAATTATATCCAATAGTGAGTCTATAAAAAAAATTCTTTCAGATTCTTATGAAAGGCTTTATAACGGAAGTGAAAATGTAGACTCAATATTTGATGGTATTGGAATAGTTATAAAAAACTTGGGGACCATAGAGCTAAATTCAAAAGAAATTAAAAATATCAAAGATTCACTGGAAGAAATTTATTACAACTTAGAGCAAAATATATCAGAGATAAGAACTATAAAGGAAAATGTCGAATTTGATGATACAGAGCTGGAATTCATAAACAATCGATTATATACAATAGATAATCTAAAGAAAAAATATGGTAAAACCACAGAAGACATAATAAATTATAAGGAAAAAATTGTAACAGAGTATGATGAGTTAACTCATTATGCGGAAATTATAGAAAAACTAGATGAAAAAAGAAAAAAAGCACATGAAAAAGTTATTTTTTGTGCTAAAGAAATTCATGTTATAAGAGAAAAAATAGGCAAATCTTTAGAAAATAAAGTTTTGAGCGAATTAAAGTATATAGGTCTGGAAAAAAGCACATTTAAAGTTGATATTCAATTCATAGAAAAATATGTAAATGAAAGTGGTGCTGATAAAGTTCAATTTTATATAAGCACAAATCCTGGAGAACCATTAAATCCACTTGAAAAAATAGTTTCAGGCGGTGAATTGTCAAGAATAATGCTAGCATTAAAGACTGTATTTGTAGATAAAGATAAAATACCTTCTGTTATATTTGATGAAATTGATACTGGGATTAGTGGAAGAGTTGCACAGAGTGTAGCTGAAAAATTATATAATATTTCCAATAAACACCAGGTTTTTTGTGTTACACATTTGCCTCAAATTGCATGTATGTCTGATATACATTATTTAGTGGAAAAGAAAGTGCAAAATAATAAGACATATACATTTGTGAATAGACTTTCTGTAGAAGAAAAGGAAAATGCAATAGCTCGAATGATCGGTGGAAGTGAACTTACAAGATTAACACTGGAAAATGCAAAAGAAATGATAACTCTTGCAAATAAAAAAAAGAAAATTATAAGGAAAATTTAATAAAAATCATTGAAAAAAGCCATAATATAATTATGGCTTTTTTTGTTTTCAAATTGCTAATAAGCATTTAAAGCAAAGAATTGACTTTTAATACATTTATACATCAGCATAATAAAATTTCATGAGGGAAAGTTAGAATCATAATCTTAAGGTATATAGGAGGTCAAAAGTATGAAAAATAGAAAGTTTAAAAAATTATGTTATATTTTTACTCCGATTTTTATTCTAACGCTAATTACCTTTATGAACTTAAGAGAAATACCTGTAAATGCAAGTGTTGCTTCTAAAATTATGGTATGTCCAGGAGGTCAGCCTGTTGGAATTAAATTAAATACTGATGGAGTACTAGTTGTTGGTCTGTCAGACATTGAACTGGTAAATGGAAAGAAAACAAGTCCTGCAGCAGATGCGGGCATACAAATAGGTGATAGTATTATAAAAATAAACAATGAGCCAATAAGGGATTCTAAAAGTTTAATCGATATGGTAGATAAAGGCAAAGAATTGAGTATTACGATTATAAGAAATGGTAACAATTTCATTAAAACTGTAATCCCATCAAAAAGTGATAAAGATGGTAGTTATAAATTAGGAATTTGGGTAAGAGATTCTACTGCAGGTGTTGGAACACTTACATTCTATGATGAAAAAACTGGTAAATTTGCAGCACTGGGTCATCCAATAACTGATGTAGATACAGGCACATTATTAAAAATTAAAGATGGTACTATAATAAATTCTAAAATAATTTCAATAAAAAAAGGAGTTAAGGGAAATCCTGGTGAAGTAAGAGGAATGTTTATAGATGAAGAAAATGCCATAGGTAATATCGAAAACAATACAATGTGCGGTATTTATGGTAATAAGTTTATTACAAATAGAAAAAGCAAACCTATGGAAGTTGCATTTAGAGATGAAATAAAAGAAGGAGATGCAAAAATACTTACTACCATAAACCAAGAAGAACCTAAATATTACAGCATTAAAATTGAAAAACTTCTTGAGCAAGATTCTCCTGGACCTAAAAGTATGGTAATAAAAATAACAGATCCAGAACTTTTGAAAATGACTGGAGGTATAGTTCAAGGAATGAGTGGTAGTCCAATCATTCAAAATAATAAAATCGTCGGTGCAATTACTCACGTTTTAATAAATAGCCCAGACACAGGTTATGGCATTTATGCCGAGTGGATGATAAAAGAATCAGGAATTACAAGATAAAAAGTTAAAAGAGGGGCCTTTTATATGGGTTGACCTCTTTTTAGTCAATATTTATATGAAAATATTGGAAAAAAATAAAATGTTGGTTAAAATACGTTGATTTTTGATGGTATAAGTAATAAAATTAGATAGTAAGGCTAAGTTTTGTTATTCAAAGATTTTAATGTATAAAAAGATATTAAGAGTTAGCACATACATAAAATAGTACATTATATAATTGATGGAATTAATTAATAAAAAATTAGCTAAAACCCAAAACATATTAAATATTATTGAAGGAATAATCAATGATTTGTCGAACTATTAATTTGTAAACATATGGTAATAAAAAGTAGAGGGGAGTATAAAAATGGAATATTCAAAAATTAATGTACTAATCGCAGACGATAACAAAGAATTCTGCAATATTTTGAACGATTACCTATTAAATCAGAGTGATATTGTTGTTGTTGGCATAGCAAAAGATGGAATCGAGGCGCTAAAACTTATTGAGGAGAAAAAGCCCGATCTAGTAATACTTGACATAATAATGCCTCATCTTGATGGTTTAGGAGTATTAGAAAGATTAAATAATATGAATATTGATCCTATACCAAATGTAATTGTTCTATCAGCCGTAGGACAGGATAAGATAACTCAGAGAGCAATAACATTAGGAGCCGACTATTATGTGGTTAAACCATTTGATATGGACGTATTTACTAAGAGAATAAGACAGATGTTTAATAATACAATTTCAAATGTTAATAGTAGAAGAATCGGTACATTTCAAGAAGAAAGAGACGATAATCCATTAAGACCTAGACACATAGATTTAGAAACAGAAATCACTGGTATAATTCATGAGATAGGTGTTCCTGCACATATAAAAGGGTATATGTACCTAAGGGAAGCAATAAGTATGGTGGTAAACAACATAGAACTATTGTCTGCTGTTACAAAAGAATTATACCCTTCAATTGCTAAGAAGTATAATACTACAGCTAGCCGTGTTGAAAGAGCTATAAGACATGCTATAGAAGTAGCCTGGGCAAGGGGAGAAGTGGACACAATAAACAAGCTGTTTGGTTACACAATCCATAATGGAAAAGGAAAACCAACAAATTCTGAATTCATCGCTATGATTGCTG
>LIDZ01001144.1_pt5 | contig 95279 bp, 74 predicted proteins | sample 644651 | NCBI WGS metagenome assembly LIDZ01 (sample SAMN03856242, study PRJNA289617) | food metagenome | isolation source: wine grapes on drying loft during traditional withering process | host: Vitis vinifera cv. Corvina | place: Italy: Gargagnago di S. Ambrogio di Valpolicella | collected 2014-01
TTAGAGCTTGGATCCATAATCATCATTGAAGTATCCACATTCACATCGTCTAAAGTCTTTTTTAAAAATTCTCCAAATGGATCATTTCCAACTTTTCCGACAAATGATGCTTTGCCTCCTAATTTGCATATTGCTGCAGTAACATTTGCAGGTGCACCCCCTGCTTTCTTTTTGAAATTTTCACCTTGAATCATTGTTGCATTTACATCTGAACAAATGAAATCAATCAATAATTCACCGATACATAAAATATTTTCCATACAAAGCCAAGATTTGAAATTGCATCTTGGCACTCACCTCCTATTATTTTATACCTACTGTAATTAATTCTTCCCCACGTTCGATTTTACCATATTTATTCTGTTTTACAAACTTCACATCATCAGAATTAGTGACAATTATTGAAGTTATTTGTGATTTAGCCTTTTGTTTTACAAGCTCTAAATCAAATTCTACAAGTTTTTGACCTTTTTTAACAATATCATCATCACTCACAAAGCTAGTAAACCCTTCACCTTCCATTTTGACTGTATCAATTCCAATATGAATGAGTATTTCAAGTCCATCCTCTGTTTTTATAGCTATTGCATGTTTAGTCTCAAAAATATGAACTATAGTACCATCCACTGGTGAAACAACTAAACCGTCTTCTGGATCTATTGCTATTCCTTTTCCAAGCAATTCATCTGCAAAGGTTTTATCTGGAACTTCTCCAAGTGGTATAGCATTTCCTTTTATAGGTGATACCAAACTCACTTCTATTTCAACATTTCCTTCTGTAATTTCAATTTTTTCTGAAGATATGTCTGAAGGTTCATCGATTGTCTCTTTTATACCAAGAAATGATGCAATAACAAACGCTGCTCCAAATGCAAGAACCATACCAATTAAATAATTTATTATTGCTGCTGGTTGTACTATAGCTGTACCTGGAATACCTGAAACCCCTATTCCATTCATGGCCACCTTTGTGAACACAACATATGCTCCACCAATAGCTCCACCTAAAGCACCTGCTATAAAAGGTTTAATAAATCTTAAATTAACACCAAAAATTGCTGGTTCAGTAATTCCTAGTAAACAAGAAAATGATGCGGGTGCTGCTATTGCCTTAATCTTTTTATCTTTTGTCATAAAGTATACAGCAAAAGCTGCTCCACCTTGAGCTACATTTGCCATTGACCAAATTGGCAATAAAAAGTTTTTATGAATAGCCGGATTTGATATAAGTCCTGCTTCTATTGCATGAAAACTGTGATGCATTCCTGTAATAACAATTAATGAATACAATCCTCCAAATAAAAAACCTGCTACAGGTCCTGCTACATTATAAAGGTTTTGCAAACCAAAGGATATCCCATCACCAACAAATCTTCCAAAAGGTCCTATTACTATCATAGCGAAAAATGCTGTAATCATTAGTGTTATAAAAGGCGTAACTAAAATGTCTAAAAAATCCGGAACTATTTTCCTTAGTTTCCTTTCTATATAACCCATTACCCACACCGCAATAAGTATTGGTAGAACTGTACCTTGATATCCAACCATTCCTATGTGTAAGCCCAAAACCGAAACAGAGTTTTTTATTCCATCTCCTAATGTCCAAGCATTTTGAAGATCAGGATGAATCATTATGGCTCCAAGTGCAGCTGCAAGATATTGATTTGTATTAAATTCCCTAGCTGCACTAAATGCAATAATCATAGGTAAAAATTGAAATGCAGCATTAGAAAACATATTAAGCATTATATAAATTCCACTTTTATCATTAACCATATGGAAAGCCTGAAGCATACTTAAAACTCCCATTAAAAGTCCGCTGGCAACTATTGCTGGTATTATTGGTACAAATATATTTGATAGCATTCTGGCAAATTTTTCAAATAAATTCATGTTTTTCATGGCTGCTTTTTTTGTGTCTCCAACGCTTGCATCACTAATGCTTGTTCCATCAATAAAAGCATCGTAAACTTTATTTACACTTCCTTGTCCAATAATTATTTGCAATTGACCTGAGCTTTTAAAAACCCCCTTAACATCATCCATTTTTTCTATGCTTTTAACATTTGCTTTATCTTCATCTTTTAAAACCACTCTAAGTCTTGTAGCACAATGGGTTGCACTAGCAATATTTTTTTCTCCCCCTAATAGTTTAAGTATAGTCTTTGCTGTTTTTCCATAATCCATTTTTATTATCCCCTTTCTAATTCTTTAGTAGTTGTTTTTTTGATCAACGCATCTTAAAATAAATAGCCCGCGCATACTGGCTTATTATTTTTTTAAGATGCCCATCTCTTATATATAAGAAAAAAACCTAAATTGAAGGCATATATTATATGCATCAACTTAGGTTTTGCCTGCTTAAACAGTAACAATCCCGAATATTAAATTATTCTTTGTTTGAATTATTTTTTATATGATAAATTATTCTTTCTATGTGTATTGTCAAATATACTATTTCTGCATCATTTACATAATAATCATAATTTTTACCTATGAATTTTTTTATCTTTATCACACAATTGTACGGCTCCTCATAATTCTTCTTTACCATGTCCAAAAATGGTTGTGCCTCATCTTTAACCTGTTTTTTTGCTATAACCCTTTGTGCGAAATATCTAAGGTGAGTTATAAGCCTATCAAAGCTCATATCATTCTCATCCAAATCTATAGTGAAGAAATATTTTATTATGTTTAAAATTTCTTGAATTATTTTTGTCATATTTAATGTGCTATCCATTTCCTGATCCAAAGAAGCATCAATTAAATGTAATGCAATATACCCAGCTTCATCTAATTCCATCTTTATGCCTAGCTCTTTTTCAACATAATCTAGTGCCCATACTCCAACATTGTACTCGCTTCTGTGAATCCTTTTTATTTCCCAAAGCAAATCATTTTTTATCTGAATACCTTTTTCATGTCTCTTAATAGCAAAAGCCAAATGATCAGTTAACGCAACGTAAATATGTTCTGCAAAATCTACCCTTAAAGTTTTCCTGGCATAATCTATTATTGCTTCTGAAATTTTTACATAATCCATTGGTATTTCATTCAAGAGTCTTTGGAACATAATATTTTCTTTTTGATTTTCAATAGTGAAAACTTTTTCAACCTTACTTAGATCAACTAAATCTCCAAGTTTCTTATTAAATGCAAGCCCTCTTCCCATAACCACTTTTTCCAGCTTTGTATCTTGGTCATTTGTTGTAATAACATTATTATTAAGTATCTTTTTTATTATCATTCTACACACTCCAAAACAAATTGAATGGAAAAAAATAAAACTCAATCAAAATAGAACTAAACACTTTAGTCTATCCCAATTGGGTTTTGCCTGCTTAGCAGTTACAATCCCTTTATTAATTTATGAGTTTATGATAACATTTTCATAAACTCATGTCAACTACATTTTTACCTATATTTTCATTTAAATCTAGCTTATGAATATTTTATTTCGTGTTAGTTGTTTTCATTGTTTATTTTGCCTCAAGGCAAAATTTCCTTAACTCCTAACTCCCAGCTCTTAACTATTATGCCTTATTGAATTATGAGATGTAGCATGGCGATGCATGTGAAAGAGGCTATCCGAACGAACTTTAGAACGACTTAGGCTTAGGTTTCTTAAATCCCGTTAAGAAACCTTTATTGTTTGAGCAACGCGAGTTTAAAGGTTTTAGGGATTTGAGAAACATAAGCCTTAGTCGTTCTTAAGTGTAGTGAGTAGTCTTTGAACATGCATCACCATGCTTCCCTCAATTTCATTAAGTCTATAGTTTTACTACTGATAATTGATGTAGTGCCCTTGTTGTCATAACATACATGTATTTGTCATCTTTTTGATCTTCATCCACAATTATAACTGCATCAAATTCAAGTCCCTTGGCAAAATACAACGGTATTACAACACTGCCGCCATTATACATCATATCTTCTCTATCAATAATTTTTATATTCTCAGTTTTCTTTATTAACTTACCATATTTTTCAGTACTCTTTAAATCTTTACATATTACTGCTATACTTTCATATTGTTTTTCTTTATACCCTTTTATTAAATCCACTATTTTATCAATAAAATCCTCTTCTTTTGAAACTTTTATTACATTTACAGGGTCACCATTTCTGACTAATGGGACAATTGCCTCATCTTTCAAAAACTTGTTTGCATATTCCATGATTTGTTGAGTTGATCTATAACTCTTGTTAAGTTTAAAATGCTTAACCTCAATATCATCTATTATATTTTCTATGCTATTAAAAGGTATTTCACCTTTAATTGGTATAATTCTTTGGTTACTATCCCCAACTATCGTCATACCTATTGTTCCTGTAATCTCCTTAATAACTCGTAATGCTAAACTGCTATAATCTTGAGCTTCATCAATAATTACATGTTTTATTTCTCTTCCCATAGAAATTCCTTCAAATTTTAATGTAAGATAAAGCAATGCTGTTAAATCATCATTTGTATAATAGTCTCTTTGATTTATATCTCTGTATAATTCAAAAATACTTGGGTTATCAATCCAATCTAATGTTTTTTTCACTGCCATAATCTCTCTCACTACACTTTTGATTTTAAGTTTCCTATCATAGTCTATGGAAGTTCCCTGTAGTGCTAGATCATCCTTACTCAATGTTTTTAATGTATCTCTATATTCCTCTTCTATCTCTCTTACTTTACTATCTCTCTCATCCTTTAATTTGGAGAATATTATCCTCTTTATCTTTCTTGTTCTTCTAAATATAGGTAAATTTTTATAATACTCATTGTACATTTTTTTGTATTCTTCTATTCCCAATACAATTTTGTCATTATATACTATATCTTTAAATTCATATTGTTTATTTTCAATGTTATCTATTAATTTATCCAATTCTTCTGTAAAAGCTTCACTATTTTTATATAATAAATCCTTGATAAATACTTCATCATTACCCATGATTTTTTCCATATATGCTTCAGAACTCATAACTTTATCTCTTTTTACATCAATAAGATCTAATGCAAAATCAGCATAAGTTTCCTCTCCCACACCAATCTCACCAAGGCTAGGAAGTACTGAAGATATATACTCCATAAATATAGGGTTTGGTCCGAGAATTAGTACCTTATCTTGAAGTACCTCTCTGTTATTGTAGAGTAAATATGCCACTCTATGCAGTGCAATAGTTGTCTTTCCACTTCCTGCCACACCATTGACTACAACTATATTGTTTCTTGGCTCCCTAATTATCTTATCCTGTTCTTCCTGTATTGACATAACTATATCAGTAAGCTTTTCCCCTGCATTTTTGCTAAGCACTAACTGTAATATATCGTCCCTAACGTCTACAGCAGAGTCAAAAAGTCCAATTAGTTTTTTCTTCTTAATAATATACTGCCTCTTCTGAAGTATATCTACCTCTATTTCACTTTTAGGTGCCTTATATCTATTTGGTCCAAGGCTAGATGTGTAAAATAAAGATGACACAGGTGCTCTCCAATCAACAACTAAAGGCTCATATGACCCATCTGTAGTAACACCAAATCTTCCGATATAAATTTTTTCTGCATCAGAATCTTCTGCTGTAAAATCTATTCTTCCAAAATAAGGTGAAGTTTTAAGAATAGTAAGTTCTTTAAACTTTCTATCTATATTTTTATAGGTCTCCTCTTTGACAAATGCTTCGTGATCAAAATACTCTATTACTCTATCTTCATCATCTTTAAAGTCTTCAATATTTTTTTTTCTACTATCAATTATATATTGAACTATATCTTTTCTTTTTTTTACATAGTGAAGTATTTCTTTAGTAATTAGTTCTATTACACCTGAAAGTCTTTTCTCCTCTATATAAAATTCATCGTCTTCCTTTTCCTTCATTAAATCTTCTAAGCTTCTATCTTTTCCTTCCATGCAGAACTCTCCTTTACAATTTCCATAAATTCATCACCCATAATAGTTTCTTTTTCAACTAAAATTCCTGCTATTTTCATGAGTAGCTGGTGATTATTTGTTAATATTGTCCTTGCCTTTTCATGTGCTGTCCTTATTATGCTTAAGGTTTCACCGTCTATCAATGTAGCTGTCTCAGCACTACAAGTTCGAACAGGTCTTCCATCTAAATACCTGCTTTCAACAGATTCTAGTGCCATCATATCAAACTTTTCAGTCATACCATATATTGTTACCATATTTCTTGCCATCTTTGTTGCTCTTTCTATATCATTTGAAGCTCCTGTAGATATACTGTTAAATTCAACTTCTTCTGCGGATCTTCCTCCAAGAAGCACTGTAATTTCATCTATCATTTGTTCCCTTGTTACAAGATTCTTTTCTTCTTCTGGTAATTGCATAGTGTAACCTAAAGCCCCCATGGTTCTAGGTACAATTGTTATCTTATGAACTGGATCTGTATGTTTTAATAAAGCTGCCACAATTGCATGACCAACTTCATGGAAAGCCACTGATTTTTTCTCTGAATCAGATAAAATCTTATCTTTTTTCTCCTTACCTGCTATTACTACCTCAACAGCCTCTTCAAGATCTCCCTGACAGATCTCTTCTCTACCATTTTTAACAGCAAATAACGCTGCTTCATTTATCATATTAGCTAGATCTGATCCTACGGCCCCTGAGGTTGCTTTAGCAATTTTTTCAAGTGCAATATCTGCTCCTAATTTTACACCCCTACAATGTACTTTTAAAATATTCTCTCTACCTTTTAAGTCTGGTCTATCAACTATTACTCTCCTATCAAATCTCCCCGGCCTTAATAGTGCTTTATCCAAAACTTCAGGTCTATTTGTAGCAGCAAGGATTACTACTCCTACTGAAGAGTCAAACCCATCCATTTCTGATAGTAGCTGATTTAAAGTTTGCTCTCTTTCATCATTTCCCCCACCCATACCAGATGAATCTCGACTCTTTCCAATTGCATCAATTTCATCAATAAAAATTATGCAAGGTGCTTTTTGTTGAGCTTGCTGAAATAAGTCTCTTACTCTTGACGCACCCATTCCTACAAACATTTCTACAAAATTCGAACCAGACATAGAGAAAAAAGGTACCTTTGCTTCTCCAGCTACTGCCTTTGCTAGTAGTGTTTTCCCTGTTCCTGGAGGTCCTACTAGTAATGCTCCCTTAGGAAGCCTTGCTCCTATTTTTATATATTTATCCTGATTATGAAGAAAATCTACTATCTCCATAAGAGATTCTTTAGCTTCATCCTGTCCTGCAACATCTAAAAATGTAACACCTGTCTCACTTTCAGCATAAACCTTTGCATTATTTTTACCAAAGGACATAACTCCACTTCCTAGTTTCTTATCTATCCTACCAAATAAAAACTTTCCAACTATTAGCAGTATTCCAATAGGAAAAACATATGTAATTAAAAAGTTTATTAGAGGGTCATCATTACTTGATGGAGCTGTTATATCTGCACCTGAAGCCTTAAGCTCATTTTTCAAATCAACATCAGTAATTCTTCCAGTGTACAATATTTTTTTACTTATTCCGCTATTATCTTTAGGAATTATTGTAAGTCTATCCTGGGTTACCTGCACTTCTGAAATCTTTTTTTGTGAAAGTAAATCCAAAAATTTATTATAAGTAATCTGCTCTGTTTTCATGCTGACTACCATATAGTTTAATATAAGAACTACAACAATAACCCCTAAAGAGTAAAAAGCTGCAATTTTAAATTTTTTATCTCCAAAATTTTTAAACATAACGTTCCCCCCATATCTTCTCTTGTATTACGAATCTAATAAAGTATACACATACTATTATACTAACCAGTTATTTTCTAGGCAATACCTCATATAAGTCTATCATTTAATACTTAGTATTACCATCTAACTTTTTTAACTTTTCTTGAACAAATTGTGAAAGAATAACTTACATTATATTATAGCTTTACATCTCTCGTCTATAATTTTCGAATTTTATTGTAATAAATTAAAAAATATGTTAGGATAGAATGTATAATCCTCCACACGTATACACATGTATGTAAGTAGTGTACGTTTTGTGATTGAAGGTGATTTTAATATGGAAAATAAATATCTATTAGTTGATACAAAAGTTTTACCTGATGTATTTAAAAAAGTAATCCTAGTTAAGGATCTTTTGAATACAAAAAAAGCCCACGATATAACTGAAGCAGTAAAACTTATTGGAATAAGTAGAAGTGCTTATTATAAATACAAAGATTCCGTGTTTACAGTTTCTGAATCCGGCAAAAGTAATAAGGTTACCCTATGCCTCCTTCTTGGCCATAAGTCAGGAACTCTTTCAAGAATACTGGATATAATGGCTGAAAATCATGCTAATATCCTTACAATAAATCAAGATATACCTATTAACAATGCTGCAAATGTTACGCTAACCTTTGATATATATAATTTATCAATTGAATTTGAAAGTTTACTTGAAAATATAAGAAGTACTGAAAATGTAATTAAACTTGACTTAATTGCAATGGAATAGGGAGATGAAATTATGCTGAAAATTAAAGTACCAGCAAGTACTGCTAACATTGGTCCAGGTTTTGACGTCTTCGGGCTTGCCCTTAAACTTTACAATGAATTTGAATTTGATGAAACTGAAAATGATGGCTTAATCTTTTTACAAAATGGCCGTCCCTCTGCAATAGCAATGGAAGATAATCTTATCTATTTCAGCATGCTAGAAGCTTTTAAAATGTACAATTTTAAACACAAAGGCTTTTATATAAACGTTAAAAGCTCTGATGTTCCTCTTTCTAGAGGCCTTGGAAGTAGTGCTACTTGCATAGCTGCAGGCATTAATGCAGCAAATTATTATATGAATAAAATAATGACAGAACAGGAAATTATAAATTTAGCCACAAAAATCGAAGGACATCCAGATAACGTTGTACCAGCCTTAATTGGTGGTTTTAATATTTCCTTAATTGAAAATAATAATGTTGTATACTCCAAAATTAATACACCGGATGACTTATTATTTGTTGCCTTAATACCCGATTTCCAAATGAACACTGAAAGCAGTAGAAAAATTTTACCTGAAAACTACAGTAAAGAAGATTGTGTATTTAACATTTCAAGAGCGGCAATGCTGATTTCCTCACTATATAAAAGGGATTATTCAAAACTTAGAACAAGTTTACAAGACAAAATCCATCAACCCTTTAGGTCTAGTTTAATAAAAAACATAGATGCTATTTTTGATAAATCCAAAGAATTTAAGGCTCTAGGTGAATTTATAAGTGGTTCTGGTTCAACCCTTATGATTATTATAGATAAAAGCAACACTGAATTTTACGGTAAAATGAATACTTTTTTAAAAACTGTAGATGCCTGTTGGGAGATTAAACTTTTAGAACCAGATCTATGTGGCAGCACTATTATAGAATAGAATATATTAATTAATGTTTCAATTATTAAAATACATAGAATTTTGAGGAGGAATATTAATGAATAAGATAGAAATTGCCTTACTTGGACTTGGTAATGTAGGTAAAGGTGTTTGGCACATTTTTCAAAACAATAAAGATGAAATAACAAGGCGTTCAGGCTATGACATTGAAATAACCAAAATACTTGTAAATGACATTAGTAAAGAAAGAGGTATCGATATACCTGATGGTGTACTTACTACTGATTTTGAAGAAATACTAAATAATCACAATATTAAAATTGTTGTTGAATTATTAGGTGGAGTACATCCTGCAAAAGACTATATGCTAAGAGCCATAGAAAAAGCTAAACATGTAGTTACTGCAAATAAACAAGTCATTGCACTAGAAGGCAATGAGCTGTTAGATGCAGCACGTAAAAATGGAGTATTGCTTTATTATGAAGGAAGCGTTGCTGGTGGAATTCCAATATTAAAAGGCATTGAAGAGAGCCTTACTGCAAATAAAATCGAAGAAATTGTAGGTATCATAAACGGAACTACTAATTACATTTTAACCAAGATGTCCCTTGAGAACATGGATTTTAGTGTTGCACTTAAACAGGCGCAAGATAAAGGCTTTGCAGAAGCTGATCCTACCTCTGACGTTGAAGGATTTGACGCTGTTTATAAACTTGCCATATTAACATCTCTTTCCTTTGGAATAACTGTTGATGTTAAAAATATATATAGAGAGGGTATTTCTAAAATAAGTTCTTTAGATATAAAATATGCTAAGGAATTTGGATACACAATTAAGCTTTTGGCTATTGCTAAAGAACATGATGGTTCGCTAGAACTTAGAGTTCATCCTACAATGATACCAATAGCACATCCTCTTGCAAATGTAAATGATTCATTTAATGCTATTTTGATAAAAGGAAACGCAGTAGGCGATTTGATGTTCTACGGTCAAGGGGCTGGTTCACTTCCTACAGGTAGTGCTGTTGTCAGTGATATTATTTCTATATTAAGGAATGATATGACGCTTCGTTCAATTTCAACTATAGAAAATAAAGCTGCTGCTAAAAATATCATTACTCAAGAAGGTTACAAATCGCAATATTATTTAAGATTTTCAGTAAAAGACATGAGTGGTGTTTTAGGAGAAATTTCTTCAATCTGGGGTAAAAATAACGTAAGTATATCTTCTATAATCCAAAAGGGTGAAAAAAAAGGTGTTGTTACACTTATAATTGTAACTCATGATGCTATTGAAGGGGATATAAATAAATCCGTAGCAGAAATAGAGCACCTTGATAGTGTATATAATATTGATAATCTTATACGAGTGGAAAAATTAAACTAATAAAGAGGTGTCTAATTTGAATCAGTTAATGTATAAAAGCACTAGGGGTAATGCTAAAGAAGTTACGTCTTCAGAAGCTATACTTAAAGGAATAGCAGAAGATGGTGGTCTATACGTACCATCCTCTATTCCAACAATTGATTTTAATATTGAAAAATTAGTGAAACTTGATTATAAATCTTTAGCATATTTAGTTATGAGCAAGTTTTTTACTGATTTTTCCGAAGATGAATTAAAATTATGTATAAATAAGGCCTATGACAATAAATTTGTAGCAGATGAAATTACTCCAGTAAAAAGGATAGGGGATACCTATTTTCTTGAACTATACTATGGTCCAACGCTGGCTTTTAAAGATGTGGCACTTTCAATTCTTCCTCATCTATTAAAAAACTCTGTTAAAAAACAGGGTATTGATAAAGATGTATTAATACTTACTGCTACCTCTGGTGATACTGGCAAAGCAGCTTTAGAAGGTTTTAATAATATAGATGGAATTGAGATAATAGTATTTTATCCTGTAGTAGGTGTTAGTACTATTCAAAAATTACAAATGGTTACTCACAATGGCAAAAACACACATGTAGTTGCCATAAATGGTAATTTTGATGATGCTCAAGCTGCTGTAAAAAAAGCATTTACTGACAAGGCCACTGAAAAACTCATAGATGAAAAAGGATATATGTTTTCATCAGCAAATTCAATAAATATAGGAAGGCTTATTCCTCAAATAGTATATTATTTTTATTCTTACCTAAGCCTTTACAAAAAAGGTGAAATAGCTAAGGGGGAAAAGATCAATATAGCTGTTCCAACTGGTAATTTTGGTGATATACTGGCTGGTTACCTTGCTAAAAACATGGGAGTTCCCATTGATAAACTAATATGTGCTTCCAATAAAAATAAAGTATTATGCGACTTTATTAATACTGGCATATATAATAAAAAAAGAGACTTTTTTGTTACCAATTCCCCATCAATGGATATAATAGTATCAAGCAACCTTGAGCGATTACTTTACTTTATTAGCGGTAAAGATTCAACTAAGGTAAATGAACTTATGAAGTCCTTATCTGCAAATGGACAATATGAAATCACTCCTAATATGAAAAATAATCTATCAGATTTTTACGGTGGATATGCCTCTGAGAAAGAAACCACCGACGCAATAAAATCTATATATGACAAAAGCAAAGAAATAATAGACACTCATACAGCTGTTGGTTATTCTGTATATAAAAACTATAAATCAAAAACAAAGAATGCAACAAAAACTATTGTACTCTCCACAGCAAGTCCCTATAAATTCCCAAGGGCTGTTATGAATGCAATAGATCCAAAGTATTCTAGATTTGATGAATTTCAGCTTACAGAAGAAATGGCTAAACTTTCAGATTATAAAATACCAGCATCTATTAAAGATATAGACAAAAGAAAGGTAGTCCACAATAAGGTATGCGAAATATACGAAATTACAGATGTGATATTAGACTACATCAAATAAGCAGACAGAGCAGCAGTTGCCAAGTACCAGAGGTCAGATACCAGTTAGAGAAGCAGTTGCCAAGTACCAAGTGCCAAATACCAGTTAAAAGGCATATAACTGGAACCTGGTAACTGGAATCTGGAAACTGCTTCTCTGTCTGCTTCTCTCAATTACATTTATTTTTAACATTATGCCATATTAGATAATATTAAGGATATAGTCGTATAAAATTGGCTTCTCCATTTAAGCAAGACAAGTGGGCAAGGTCTTTAAGCTCATAATTTAATATAATGTAAATCAATTTTTAATTTTTTCCCCCAAAATTATATAGTTTATATAATAAGACGTTATCAACATAATCAATCCAAAAAAATTGGGAATTATTAAGTTAGTATTTTGGAATATGTTTTCATAATGATATAAAGGTGTTAAATAAATTGCGATAATCATAGATATTATCATTCCACTTGCAGGTAATATTATAACTAATTTTCTTATTCTTGATATCTCTGCGATGATATAATAGAAAATAATAGTGCATATCCAAAAATTCAACACAAGCCATGCGTGTGATAATCTAATATTAAGTTTAGTTTTAAAGTAGGTGATTGCTAAAATAAATATTATGAATATAACAATTACAGGAGCAATTTTAGTGAGTTTCAACATTGCGTCCATTCTTACTTTAATTTTCAAATTAATTTCTTTATAATATCTATAAAAAACATTTTTTGAAAGTATCATTAAAAAAATTATTAGTGCACTGAATCCTAAAATTAAGTATGACATAAATACTTTCTCCTCTCTTATAAAATATGGTGTAATCTAATACTTCTATTATATTGTAATAACAGCAAAAATTTCAAGCATTGTTTTAGAACTTACCTGAAAATCGCTTCATAAATGTATATTTGTCCTTCTTATAACATATTATATATAATTTAACTATTTATGTCTACAATAGTCTGGCATTAAATAATTATCCTTAAACTTTTTATTTGGTATCTGATATCTGGTACCTGGTATCTGCTTCTCTAATAGTGACTTTAATTTACATTAATGAATCTTGAGAAAAAGCAAGGCTATACACGTGAAAGATGCTATTCGAGCGGACTTTAGAAAGACTTAGGTTTCTGTTTGTTAAATTACGTTAAAAAACTTTTATTGTCTGAGCGCAGCGAGTTTAAAAGTTTTAGTAATTTTACAAACATAAACATTAGTCTTTCTTAAGTTTAGCGAGTAGCCTCTGAGCGTGCATAGCCTTACTTCTCTCAATTACATTTATGTTATAACATCAAAGCATTATACTTGAACTTGTTATTTGGTATTTGGCACCTGACACTTGGTAACTGCTTCTCTAGTATCCAAGTTTTTTATCAATAAAAATAACTTTGATTCTTCCTTTTACTGGTTGCCTTTTAATCAAAGTGTACTCATTACATATTCTTTCTTCACTACTGCAATCACAGCAAAACCCAATTTTCGCACAGGGAGTTTTTCTATTAAGCCTTTTAGCATTAGCAGGAGCTGAATATTCCTGATTTCTTTTAATTGCAGCATCTAAATCCTTAACAATTTTATCAGTACTAGCAACTACTATAACCTTATCAGGGCCATAAATCATAGCCGCAACTCTGTTTCCAGTGCCATCAACATTATATAGTTCACCATTTTCCGTAATAGCATTACTGCTTACAAAATAGCTATCTGCAGAAAAACTTTTTCTATATACTTCTTTCAGTTCGTCCGCTCTTATACCCTCTTTATACCTATCAAGAAAATTGAATTTTCCACATTTGAGATAATCAATTATTCCTGTCTCAAAAAGCGTCATGGAACCTCCAACAGCAACAGTTTCGCCTTCTTTAGTAATTTCCGATATTTTTTTTAGCAATTCTTTCTCATCATGAACATAATAAGCTTCCATATTATGCTTTTCCAGATTTTCCATTGTTCTTTCCACTTTTTTGTCTTTTACAAAGTTAATATTTTCATCCATAAATTTATATTGGAAATTATATAACAATCTCCAACTTCGCCCCCTAACATAATTTTTTTGATTGTTGCTGATTATAAAAAATTTAGCTACTTATAATATACATCTTTATCTATTTTTTTTAATAGCAATTCAATGTTTTTTTTATCTTCCTCCTGCTGATCTATCAATATGTCTAACTTTTTATGTAAATCTTCTATTATAATTTCTGATTTTAAGTTTACTAAATAATCATTTGAAGCAGTTAATCTATCCTTCTGCGACTGACGATTTTGTGACATCATAATTATAGGTGCCTGCAATGCTGCTAGACAAGACAACACTAGGTTTAACAATATAAATGGATATACGTCAAATGCTTTTTTTGACAATAGAATACTATTGGACGTAATCCATACCACAATTATTATTACAAACCCTGTGATAAAAGTCCAACTACCACCAAAAGCGGCAATATTATCAGCAGCCTTTTGTCCAAGTGAAACATTTTTATTCTCAACTTCATTTATATTTTTTGATACCTTACCATTAATCAGCTCATGTATTAAATCTTCATCAATACTAACATTGCTTAAATCCTTATCATTGTCCAATATTTTTTTTACTAATTGCTCTTTAGTAATCATTTGATCCATAATATTCCTTCTTCCCAATCTTAAATATTTAATCATGCATTTCATTTTATCATAAAATTCAAATTATTTATTAATCATTTGTAATTTATGAATAATAACTTTATGCAGATAAAAACCATAGGCACTTATCCTATGGTTTTTATCTGCATATATCTCCAAAACTACTTATATTTTATGCTTTAGGTTTTATGTTTCCAACTCTTCTCTCTTAACTATTAACTGTTTTATCAGTATGCTCTACCCCAATAAACCATTTCCTTAGCTTTTTTATTGCAACAAACACAAGTATCTGTTATCTCTTCTTGCTCAAATGGTATACATCTTGAACTAGCTCCTGTTTCTTCCTTTATCTTTTCCTCGCATGCGCTGTCTCCACACCACATAGCCTTAACAAATCCAGTTTTGTTTTCAACTATATCTTTAAATTCTTCCATAGTCTTAGCGCTACTAGTTTTTTCTTCTAAAGACTTCTTTGCCGCTTCATACATTGAATTGTGTATATCTTCAAGAAGTTCTGGTATTTTTGTTTCAAGTTCGTCCATGGATACAAAAAGTTTTTCTCTAGTATCTCTTCTTACAAGTACAACCTGATTTTTTTCAATATCCTTAGGTCCAACTTCAAGTCTTATTGGAACGCCCTTCATTTCATACTCACTAAATTTCCAACCTGGCATTTTATCACTTATATCAACCTTAACTCTAGCTATTTTAGATAATCTATCCTTAAGTTCATTTGCCTTATCTATTACGCCCTCTTTATGTTGTGCTATTGGAACTATAATAACTTGAATTGGTGCAACTCTTGGTGGTAATTTTAAGCCCTCATTGTCGCCATGTACCATTATTATAGCGCCTATTATACGGGTGGTCATTCCCCATGAAGTTTGATTAACATACTCAAGTTTACCTTCTTTATTTGAAAATTGTATTCCAAATGCCTTTGAAAAATTTTGTCCAAAGAAATGTGAAGTAGCTGATTGAAGTGCTTTTCCATCATGCATTAAAGCTTCAATTGTGTAAGTAGCTTCAGCGCCTGCAAATTTTTCTTTTTCAGTCTTTCTTCCTTTTATAACTGGCAAGGCAAGCAAGTCTTTACACACATCTACATATATATTAAGCATTCTCTTTGTTTCTGCTTCTGCTTCTTCCTTTGTAGCATGTATTGTGTGTCCTTCCTGCCATAGAAATTCTGAAGTTCTTAAAAATGGTCTTGTGTTCTTTTCCATTCTCACAACGGAACACCATTGATTATATAACTTAGGCAAATCCTTATATGATTGAACTATTTTCGCAAAATGTTCACAAAATAATGTTTCTGAAGTAGGACGAATGCATAATCTTTCAGTTAATTTTTCATCTCCTCCCTGCGTAACCCATGCAACTTCTGGAGCAAATCCCTCAACATGATCCTTTTCCTTTTGAAGCAAATTTTCTGGAATAAGCATTGGCATATAAACATTCTCATGATCAGTGTCCTTAAATTTTTTATCTAAAGTGCTTTGTATATTTTCCCATATTGCATAAGAATATGGTCTAAAAATTATACAACCTTTAACACTTGTATAATCAGCAAGTTCTGCTTTTTTTACAATGTCTGTATACCACTGTGCAAAATCGTCCTCCATTGAAGTAATCTGTTCTACTAACTTATCTTTTTTTCCCATTTTTAATTCCTCCCTATATATTGTGAAAAATATAAACCAAAACAAAAAAAGCCTCCAATCCCTACAAAGGGACCAAGGTTAACTCGGCGGTACCACCCTAATTAATATAATTAATTAAAAATACTCACTTAAGCTTTAACGGAATCACCGCTGCACTTTTAAATGCAGAACTCAAAGGTAGGTTCAAAATGGTCTTTTAGGAAACTTTCACCGAGCTTTCCCTCTCTTTTAAAAGACTTACATCTCTACTAATCCTTATCAACGTTTTTATATCATCAAACTTTTGTTAATTATAAAATACTTACTTGTATTTGTCAACCCAGAGAAGCAGTTGCCAAGTACCAGATGCCAGATACCAGGTAAGGAAATTTTGCCCCGCCAAAATAATTCAATTGATTTTTCTGCGCTAGCAGAAAATCTTCCTTAACTGGCACCTGGTACTTGGTATCTGGTAACTGCTTCTATGTTCTGCTTTTAGCTTTTATGCCTCTATCCATTTTACTTTTTTCCCTGACCAAATGACTGAAACCTTTAAAGAAATGACCATTTACTATCATCAAGATACCATTAAGCATTTTCATATTCAAAGCACCACCTGTCATTCTGGCAATTCCCCTAAACGGCATATGATATATAGACATGATGATAGTATTGGCAGCGCTTCTCTTACCTATTTTTTTTAAAAACCAATGAACAAAAACAATTATGTGGAATATAAATCTTGCAAACAATCCCTTTGCATACTGACACTGTGCAATAGTATCGTTGTAACCAAGTGGTTTTGTTCTATCCCATGTTGAAACAGGCACTTTATATCCAATCAAATTTTCAAATTCTTCTGTGCTGACATTATTTGCTTTTCCTGAATAATAGGATGGAAGTATATCTTTATCATAAGGCAGTGGTGCTCCCGTACCTTTCATAAAAATACTATCAACTAATCTTATATCCGCACTTGATGCACCAATCATAATTTTGTATTCTGCTGCTTCTATTTCCCATTTATTTGTCTTTATGTTAAAATAGCGGAATGTCTTATCGTCAAAAGGTATTTTTACCGTTTTTGTCTCACCCGCATTTATAAATATCTTAACAAATCCTTTTAATTCCTTTTTTGCCCTGAAAATATTCTGTGATTTACATCCTATGTACATCTGTGCAATTTCCATTCCGGCAATAGTTCCCGAATTGGTTAATTTAAATGTTACCCCATCCTTATTAACCTCTATATCTAGGTACTCAAAAGTTGTATAACTAAGTCCATATCCAAAAGGGAAAAGAACATCTATTTCTGCAGTATCGTAATAGCGATATCCAATATAAATACCTTCTCTATATTCTACACTAACTTCCTTACCCGGAAAATTGTGAAATGAAGGAGTATCCTCATAATGAATAGGATATGTTTCTGCCAGTTTTCCTGAAGGATTCACATCACCAGATAAAACCCTTAATATAGCCCTTGCTCCTGCCTGTCCTCCTAAATATCCATGTAATAGTCCTTTTACCTTATCAATCCATGGCATTTCTACAGCAGATCCACAAGAAAGAATGACCACAATATTCTGATTAACTTTTTGCAAAGCGTTTAATAAATCTATTTGATTCTCTGGAATTTTCATGTTTTGTCTATCCATTCCTTCAACTTCAGTGACTTCATCAAGACCAACATATAAAAGAACCACATCTGCTTGTTTTGCAAGTTCACATGCCTTATCTATTTTTTTCTTACTCTTCTTTCCGTAACGTTCAAAACCTGGTTCGTATCCAATGCTGACAATTCCAGATTCCTCAAAACAATCCAATGTATGATCCAAAATTGTGGGATTTACAATAGATGATCCTGCACCCTGGTATCTTGCTTCTTTTGCAAAATCACCTATTACGGCAACTTTTTTATCATATTTAAGTGGTAATATATTCTCTTCGTTTTTAAGAAGCACTATTGACTCTTCTGCAACCTTTTGTGTTACTCTGTGATGCTTTTCCACATCAAACTTCATATGAGGTTTCTTATATACTTCCTCTGTTGTAAGAATAAGTTCAAGTAATCTGTCTACACACTGGTTTAATACTTGTTCTTTAATTTTTCCACTTTTAATTGCCTGAATAATTTCTTCATCGGTCTCACCTGCAGTTGTAGGCATTTCAAGTTCATTACCCGCAATAAGTCCTGCAATGCGATCATTGCTTCCACCCCAATCAGTAATAACACAACCTTTATAATTCCATTCCTGGCGTAGGATATCTTGCATTAAATGCATGTTTTCATTGGTGTATGTACCATTAAGCATATTATAAGAAGACATTATTGCCTTAGTTTTACCTTCCTTCACTGCAATTTCAAATGCAGTCAGATAGATTTCCCTAAGAGTTCTTTCATCGACTATAGTATCAATAGCCATACGTCTCTCTTCCTGATTATTTACACAAAAATGCTTCACGCAAGCTGAAATTCCATGTGACTGAATTCCTCTTATATAACCTGCACCCATTTTACCTGCAAGATATGGATCTTCGCTGAAATACTCAAAGTTTATTCCACATAAAGGATTTCTCTTCATATTGATACCTGGCCCGAGAACTACATTAACTTTTTGTGCAATAGCCTCTTCACCAAGATACTCTCCGATTTTTTCTCCCATTTCTTCATTCCAACTATTTGCTACAGTAGCCGCTGTTGGAAAACAAGTTGCTGGAATGCCTTCATTGAGTCCGAGCCGATCTGCCGCTACCGCCTGTTTTCTAATTCCATGAGGTCCATCGGCAAGAAAAATACTATTGACTCCAAGACGTTCTATATCTTTGGTTTGCCAAAAATCTTTTCCTGACATTAAAGAAACTTTCTCTTCTAAAGTCATTTTTTTAATTAATTCTTTATGTATCATCTTATATTCCTCTTTTTGCATTTTGGGCGGTACCTAAAAACAAGTACCGCCCAAACACTTTTAGTTTAATTTTAAAATATATTTATTTTCTTAAATGCTTTCTTCTGTTCTTTATGTGTAGCCTTAAAGAATACAAGTATTTAAACAGAATACATTTCAAACAAGTCATATCATTTATGATTATTATAATTTAAAACAACTTTATTATCAAGTGTTAAACCATTAATTCAAATGCAAAAAAATCAAAGTTTTCCTTATCTTGGTTATGTTACTTTACAGAATCATTTTTGAATATTATTTTAAATATAGGGAAAAATACCCAAAACGAAATAGCAGCGTTTATAATCATAGTAATAGCGTCTGATATTGTTTCACCAACCGATCCCATTCCCAATGTGTTCATGAACACGTGATAGATAGGCGCTTTGTAAAGCCCCTGAAGAGCGGCAGCACCTATTGATATAATAATATAAGCAATTACATACCAAAAAGCCGACTTCCAAATGTTGCTGTTTGACTTAAATGTTATGTTCCTCTGGACAAAAAAATTAATAAACTGTGCTATGGCCATGGATATTTGAACTGCAAGGAAATAGGCAAGTCCTCCTCCTCCTCCTGATGAAATTGAACCCGCTGCGTAATTGAATACATAATAGGCACTTCCATTAATATTATGCCCAATCTGGCCAATCTGAAAATTTGTACCTACTAATGATGTATGTCCAAATCCAACCTTAATCATAGGCATTAAAACCATTTGTAAAATGGTTATTCCATTACTCAGCATAAAAAATACTATGAATTGCGCAATATTGGGATGTTTGTCCTTATATTTAGCCCACGGCCCCATCTTTCCTGAAACTATTTTATTATTTTTATTTTCTTCGCTACTCATTTTCACCTCTCCTTTTCAGCTTATGCTATTTTTTTAGCCTTTGCAGATTTAATCATCTTACTTCTTTCCTTCAATAAATAATTGAGCCCTTTAAAAAAATGACCATTTACTATCATCAAAACACCATTAAGCATTGGCATATTCAAAGCACCACCTGTCATTCTGGCAATTCCCCTAAATGGCATATGATATATAGACATCATGATAATATTAGCAGTGCTTCTCTTTCCTATTTTTCTTAAAAACCAATATGCAAAAACAATCATGTTAAATGCAAACCTTGCAAATAATCCCTTTGCATATTTGCACTGTGCAATAGTATCGTTATAACCAAGTTGTTTTGTTCTATCCCATGTAGAAACAGGCACTTTACGTCCAATCAAGTTTTCAAATTCTTCTGTGCTTATATTGTTTACCTTTCCTGAATAATAAGATGAAAGTTTCCCCTCATCGTATGGCAGTGGTGCTCCTGTGCCTTCCATAAAAATGTTATCTCTCAATCTTATATCGGCACTTGATGCACCAATCATGATTTTATATTCTGATGCTTCTACTTCCCATTTATTTGTCCTTATATTGAAATATCGAAAAGTTTTATCATCAAAAGGTATTGTTACTGTCTTTGTCTCACCTGCATTTATAAATATCTTAACAAATCCTTTTAATTCCTTTTTGGCCCTGAAAATATTCTCAGATTTACAACCTACGTACATCTGTGCTATCTCCATTCCTGCAATACTTCCTGAATTTGTTAATTTGAATGTTACTCCATTCTTATTAACCTCTATACCAGAATACTCAAAAGTTGTATAACTAAGTCCATATCCAAAAGGAAAACGGACCTCTACATTCGCTGTATCATAATAACGATAGCCAATATAAATACCTTCTCTATATTCTACACTCACTTCCTTACCAGGAAAATTCTTAAAAGATGGTGTATCTTCATAATGAATCGGATATGTTTCTGCAAGTTTTCCTGAAGGATTCACATCACCTGACAAAACTCTAATTATAGCTTTGGCACCTGCTTGCCCACTTAAATATCCATGTAGTAATCCTTTTACCTTATTAATCCATGGCATTTCAACTGCGCAGCCACAGGAAAGAATCGCAACAATATTCTGATTAACTTTTTGCAAAGCATTTAATAACTCTATTTGATTATCTGAAATCTTCATACTTTGTCTGTCCAGTCCTTCAGCTTCTGTAACCTCATCTAATCCAATATATAAAATAATAACATCCGCTTCTTTTGCAAGTTCACATGCCTTATCTATTCTTTTCTTACTTTTCTTTCCATAACGTTCAAAACCAGGTTCATATCCAATGCTTACAATTTCTGATTCCTCAAAACAATCTAATGTATGGTCCAAAATTGTTGGATTTACCACAGATGATCCTGCACCTTGGTATCGTGCTTCTTTTGCAAAATCTCCTATTACAGCAACTTTTGTACCATTTTTAAGCGGTAATATATTATCTTCATTTTTAAGTAGCACTATTGACTCTTCTGCTACTTCCTGTGCTACTTTATGATGCTCCTGCATATCAAACTTTTTATGATCTTTATTATATACTTCCTCTGTTGTAAAAATAAGTTCAAGTAATCTGTCTACACACTGGTCTAATATTTCTTCTTTGATTTTTCCACTTTTAATTGCTTGAACAATTTCTTCATTGGTTTCACCTGCTGTTGTGGGCATTTCTAATTCATTACCAGCTATAAGTCCTGCAACTCGATTATTGCTTCCACCCCAATCAGTGATTACACAGCCCTTATAATTCCATTCCTGGCGTAGGATATCTTTCATCAGATGCATATTTTCATTGGTATAGTTACCGTTTAGCATATTATAGGAAGACATCATTGCCTTAGTTTTACCTTCCTTAACTGCAATTTCAAATGCAGTCAGATAGATTTCCCTAAGAGTTCTTTCATCCACTATGGTATCAATAGCCATACGTCTCTCTTCCTGATTGTTTACACAAAAATGCTTTACGCAAGCTGAGATTCCCTGTGACTGAATTCCTCTAATATATCCTGCGCCCATTTTGCCCGCAAGATAGGGATCTTCACTGAAATACTCAAAATTTCTTCCACATAAAGGATTTCTTTTCATATTAATACCAGGTCCAAGCAAAACATTAACCTTTTGTGAAACAGCTTCTTTTCCAAGATACTCTCCAATTTTTTGCCCAAGTTCTACATTCCAACTATTAGCTACAGTTGCAGCTGTTGGAAAACAAGTTGCTGGAACACTTGCATTAAGCCCAAGGTGATCTGCTGCTGCTTCCTGCTTTCTAATTCCATGAGGCCCATCAGCAAGAAATATATTATTAATTCCAAAGCTCTTTATATCTTGAGTTTGCCAAAAATCTTTTCCTGACATTAAAGATGCCTTTTCTTCTAACGTCATCCTACTTATTATTTCTGCATATTTCATATAGTCACCTCTATATAGACAGACTGCCATAAGGCAGTCTGTTATTTTAGTCTTTTTTATTATATTAATTTAAACATTCTTTCCGATCTCTTCGTCATCTTTCTCATTTTTACGTAGAGTAATAAAGAACCCTGCACCTATAGCTAAAGCAAGAGCTACATCAACAGCAATTGTTATTTTCACCCATGTTTTAGTATCAGTACTTATATTTGCTTTTATAGCACTGCTGTTTGCAACATTATATAAAATATTGTGAGAAGCATCTCTTAATGCCCATAAAGTATCATTACTCTTGGTGTTTGCGGAAGGAACACCTAGCGGTGCAGCACCAGTAAGATAAATATCATTACCGCCTCTTATACCCATTTCAAAATCCATGTAAGGATATGCATTCAAACCGCCTCCGTTCATATAGAAATCAGTTTCTACCATGCCTTTAAATCCCCATTCATTACGAAGTATCTGCTTTAGAAGACCTGAACTTGCTCCAGCCCATGTATTACCTATACTGTTAAAGGAAGACATGGCTGCTTTGGCACCACCCTCTTTAACTGCAATTTCAAATGGCTTTAAGTAAATTTCGCGAATAGCTTGTTCATTATCCCATATCATTACTCCGTTAGTACGATTAGTCTCCTGGTCATTTAAAGCAAAATGCTTTATATAAACATATCCACCTTTACTCTGGTATCCTTTAGTCACAGAAGCTGCCATATTACCTGAAACAAGTCCGTCTTCAGAATAATACTCAAAATTTCTTCCACCAAAAGCTGTACGGTGAGTGTCCATAGCAGGAGCATACCAACCGGTAACACCATATGCCTTAGCCTCATCTCCAATACACTGTCCCATCTTTTCAGCTAAATTGACATTCCAAGTGGATGCAACTAAATCTTCAGCAGGGAATGCAATACCAGACACTTTTACCTTAGACATAAAATTAGTGATAGCTGAGGGTCCATCATAATCTAAAGTAGCAGGCTTAGCAACTGACGCTATCTCCGTAGTTTTATATCCTCCATTTACTACCAAGCTAACCATATCATCTACGGACATCTGGTTAAGCAAAGTATCCCACCTTTTATCATTATAGGCAATTCCAGTATAATCTTTTAGTTTCTTTCCATTTTTTGCATCTGTAGTAGGTGCCGACTTATGTTTGTCAGCTGATACAGTATACCTTTTACTGTTAATATAATTAACAAAATTAGAATCTACAAGTTTACCTTTTACTGTAGATGTGCTCCCATCTTGGTTCTTAATAGTATAAGTTTTGCTTGCATCAATATCTTTAATATTTGCAAAGCTATTAGCTCTAGAAAGATATGTAGATATACTTCCATTACCAGTAACATTACCATCAAGTTGGTTTACAGCTGTTTGCTTATCAGTGGAACGTGATGCTGAGTCAAAAACAACTTGAGAAAGGTTTTTTGAGCTTACATCAGCTATTTTTTCATGAGAATTATTCATAAGCATAAGCTTGTATTCACCTTGTTCAAGAACATATGATCCTTTTGAACTATAAACTTTATTAGAATCGTAAGAAGCCATATCTTCTACTTTAAATGAAAGAGTAACTGTTTCTGATTGTCCCGCTTTTATAACACCTGTTTTCCCAAAAGCACCAAGAACAATTGAAGATTTCTCTATTTTCCCTGAATACGGTGCAGAGTAATAAAGCTGAACTACATCTTTTCCAGCAACTGTTCCAGTGTTTTTTACATTTACCTTTACAGAAATATTTTTATCATTCCATGTTAAACTATTAGGTACAACTTCCTGTTTGAAGTTAGTATAGCTAAGTCCATAGCCAAGCGGATACTGTACCTTTTCTTTGTAGTTAATTGCACCTTCTGCTGCTGCCGTTTCATAATAACGGTATCCCACATAAATTCCCTCTGAGTAATCCACATAATTTAGTCCAACTTTTTTTGAGTCAACTGCCTGTGAATATGAACCATCGGCATTTTTGATTACGTAATCATTATTACCAAAGTTCTTAGCTGCAGGTGCATCTAAAAGGTCTGTAGCGTAAGTATCTACTGTTCTACCTGATGGATTAACTTCACCCGATAATACTTTTCCAATGGCATTGAATCCGTTTTGCCCTGGTCCTGCAATATTAATAACACTCTTAATCTGACTATAATCCTTCACCCAATTAAGTTCGAAAGTATTACTGCTATTAACAACAAGAATTACTTTATTAAAGTTTTTTGTAACAGCATTTACCATACCTTTTTCCCTATTACTAAGTTCTAAATAATGTTTGTTTGCATCAAGATCATCTTTATTACCAAATTTCTGTCCTGTAGCTCCCTGTGAACTCCCCTTTGGATTAAAGGTATCCTTACCATCCAAACTTGTTGGAAGATCTGCACCCTCCCCTCCTGCACGTGCAATAAATATAACAGCAGTATCAGAGTAATTCTTAGCTTGTTTCATTCTATCTGTTGAATAAAATGAAGCTTCTGGCTCTGGTATTGTCCAGTCTTGTCCATTCATTGCTACAGTTGGTCTTTGCATTTTTAATGCCACATAGTCATTGTACAATTTTGTATTTACCTGAAAGCCTGCAGCTTCAATGCCTGCTTTAGGTGTAACAGCAGTTGTTGTATCTGTTGAACCCGAACCTGTACCGCCATAGATTGGACTGGTAAAGCTCCATCCAAAAACGTTTACCTTTGTCTTTTTTGAACTAGATGTTTTGATTGGCAGAGTGTTATCCTTGTTTTGAAGAAGAACGATTCCCTCATCCGCAATTTGTTCAACAAGTGCTTTTGATTTATCACGAGCAGCAACTGCTTGTTTGCTAGTAACGTTAATTGTTGAAAAATACGATGTAATTATTGCAGAGAAATGTGACAATGCAATATTCCCTATCATAACGATTACAAGAAAAGCCGACAACGCAGAGCACTTTATTATACGAGACTTTTTCCTACTCATTTTTTTACTTTTCATATTCTTTATTCCCCCCACTTATAAAACTAATGTTTATTGCAATCACTTTTTTACCTCTCACTAACTTAAACACGCGTTTTTCCCCCCCCTATGTTTGTTTACGTTTTCAAATAACCTGTGACATTTTATCAAATTGTAATGTTGTATAAATTTATCGTCCTTATTAATTTAACATGTTTACATGAAAATCTCCATAATCGAAAAGTTAGGGGTATAAACTTTTAGTTTATTGCATAAAAAAGCCGCTTTGACAGGCTACTCGCACATCAAAACGACTTACTTTATTCTTTTATATATTCTTTTACGTAACTTCGGAATAATGATACTGCCTTAGACTGAATAACTCTTTTTCTTGTAATTAGATAGATATTCTCAGGAATTTTTTCCTTCAGCCTTATGATTTTTAGATTATCATCCTTAATTGCGTCTTCTACAAAATTTACCGAAACTGCCACTAGTTCGTTAGCTTCACATAGTCTATGTGCAGTTATAGGATTACCAATTTCATATTTAACATGAGGTGTAAATCCATACTCTAGACATTTATCAACCAAACTATGCTCTTTACCTACTTCCACTGATTTTAATACCAATGACTCGTTTCGCAGTTCTATTATGGAAATTTCATTCTTTACTGCCAGTGGATGCTTTTTAGAAACCAATACTACTACTTCCCCCGGTACAATCAACTGATATTCACAGTTTTCAATTTCTTCATGTCCCATAATAAAACCAACATCGAATTCTTCTTCTTGAAACAAGTTACTGATAGGATATTCATCCGGAAATTCTTTTAATTTCATCGGAATGTTTGGATATATTTTAGAAAACCCAAATAGCAAATCCACGGGCAATGCCAATGTTGTACCATAAGTAACCGCAACACTTAAACTTCCTCTTCCACCATTCATAATACTGATTTCTTTTTTTATGTCTTCCATCAGATAGCATATATGTTTAGCTCTAGCATATAATAACTCACCACATTCTGTAACTTCCATTCCCCGTGGTCCTCTATAAAATAATTCTGCTTTCAAATCCGCTTCCAGTTGTTTTATTGCCTTACTTAGTCCCTGCGGAGTAATAAATAAATCCTTGGCTGCCGAAGTAACACTTTTCTTCTCATAAACTTTGATAAAATATTCTAATGCCTCTGTATTCATATTTTTCCTTTATACGCATGTTAACGTTTAAGATAGTAATGTAATTATAACATATTATATGTTTTTTACAATCTTACTTTACTGTTAACTCTTAACTGTTTTTATCATTGACACCCCCTACTAATCATGTTAATATAATAATATAAATGAAAATCATTTTCAATTACAGAAAGTAGGGGGGCGTTAAAATGAGTCTAAGCGAATTGAAACCCGGTGAAATCGGAATTATCAAAGATATTAATTGTGATGAGAAATTGACTAAGAGGCTACTGGCTCTAGGCTTTATTCAGGGAACTGAAATCAAGTTAAAAACTTCAGCACCATTTGGTGACCCCATAATTGTCCATGTCAAGGGTTGCAATATGGCAATCAGAAAAAAAGATGCCAATAAAATATCATTAGCATTGGGGGCTATATAATATGATCACAGCAGCACTTATTGGTAATCCAAACGTTGGTAAAACTACACTATTTAATTCTCTTACTGGTTCAGACCAATATGTTGGAAACTGGGCTGGAGTAACAGTCGATAAAAAAGAGGGCTTTTTAACTAAATCAATAAAAATTGTTGATTTACCTGGTATATATGCAATGGATACCTATTCAAATGAAGAAAAGGTATCAAAGAATTTTTTATTAAATGAAAAAGTTGATGTAATCATAAATATCGTTGATGCATCAAATTTAACTAGAAATTTATATTTGACTTCGCAACTTACTGAGTTTAAAATACCTATTATTTTGGTATTAAACATGGTTGACGTGGCGAAGAAAAAAGGTATAACTATAAACTATGAAAAATTGGCAAAAGAACTAAATGTTAAAGTAATTCCAATAGTGGCTTCAAAAAACACAGACATTGACAAAGTCATTGATGTGCTTAAAGAAGGCAATTTTTTTGGAGAAGCCATTGATAATGATTTTCAATTTAGAAATGAAACAGAATCTTATAAATCCATTGAATCTATATTGAAAAAATGTATTCAAGTATCTCCTAATATGGGAAAAACTCTAACTGACAAGATAGATAAAATATTTTTAAATAGATTTTTAGCTTATCCGATTTTTGCACTTATTTTAATAATAATATTTTTATTCACATTTGCTTGGGTTGGCGGCCCACTTCAAAATCTTCTTGATAGCGCAGTTAACGATGCACTAATACCTGAACTTCATATACTTCTTGCCTCATCAAGTCCTTGGTTTAGTTCCTTGTTAATTGACGGAATAGTTGGTGGAGTTGGATCTGTTATAGTATTTTTCCCACTTATTTTGTCACTATTCTTCTGTATTTCAATTTTAGAAGATAGTGGATATATGGCAAGAGCAGCATTTTTAATGGATAAGATAATGACCAAGATGGGAGTCTCCGGTAAAGCATTCATACCTATGGTAATGGGTTTTGGTTGCAGTGTTCCATCAATAATGTCTGCAAGAACTCTGGAAAGTGAAAAGGACAGAAAAATAACTGCTCTTTTGATACCATTAATGTCATGCAATGCAAAGCTTCCTATATATGTTTTATTAACCTCAGTATTTTTTCCTAAAAATCAAGGCTTAGTTATAGGTTCCTTATACCTTATAGGAATTTTAATAGCCTTTGTAATTGGAATATTATTTAAAAATACAATATTTAAAAAAGATGATGAACCTCTAATAATTGAACTTCCTGATTATAAGTTTCCTGAGCCTAAAAACCTTTTATTGCACACTTGGGATAAAGGTAAAGGGTTTATAAAAAAAGCAGGAACAATTATATTTTCAATATCAGTAATCCTTTGGGTTCTTTCGAACTTCAGTCTTGCTGGAAAAGTTAATATAGAATCCAGTTTTCTAGCATTTATAGGACATGTAATCGCACCAATATTCAAGCCTTTAGGTTTTGGAAACTGGCAAAATTCAGTAGCGCTTTTAAGTGGTTTAGCTGCAAAAGAAGTCGTTGTGAGTACCATGGGTGTATTGTATGGTGCAAACCTTACTAAGGCAATCCCAACCTTCTTTACTCCACTTACTTCCTATGTATTCTTAGTTTATGTTTTACTGTATCCACCTTGTATTTCAGCTATGGCTACTATGAAAAAGGAATATGGCAATAAAATGGCTTTGTTTGCACTTGCCTATCAGCTTACTTTAGCTTGGGTTGTTGCTTTTATAGTATATAGAATTGGTATTTTACTATAATCAATTATTTAAAAGATTTAAAAATATAATTTTAAGAGGTGTTTTTTATGGTTATTGAAATAATATTTGCTGCACTTATAGTTGCAGTTGCCGTAGTAATATTCGTAAGGAACATTAAAAAACAAGCTTCAGGCCAATGTAATTGTGGCTGTAAAGATTGTTCTTCCAGCTGTTCCCTGCCAAAATCCAAACAATAAATAAGTAACCTAAAAGGAAGTGGCTGTCTCAGAATAGAATTTAAATTTTATTTTGATATAGCCACTTTTTTTGATGACTATATATTAGACAATATTAAGGATAAAAGAAAATAAAACTAGAGCATTTTTTACTCTAGTTAATAAACAAAATATATGTAGTATTTAAAATTATTTTGATCTTACAAAATTTAAGGTTGAACTAATACTTTTAACTGATTCATTTTTTTTATCTCTCCATAGATAAAACTCAAAGATATCACTGCAGTAAAAAAATCAGATAATGGAAGAGATACAAAAACACCAGTGACTTTAAGAAATATTGGGATGATTAACATTAATGGTATTAAAAATAAAAATGGTTTCATTATTGATAAAAATAATGCAGGCTTAGGTTTGCCAATATACTGAAAAAAACTTGCAGCAATTACTTGAACACCTACTAAAGGGCTCATAATTATCAGTACTCTTAAAATAGGAACCGTCAATGCTATTAATTCATTATTCGATGTAAAAACACCCACTATTTTATTTGTAAAACTAATAATTATAACTAAAAATCCCAATGAAATTACAACTGATGTTAAAATTCCAAGCTTTAAGCTTTGTTTTACTCTATTGAATTTTTTAGCACCATAATTAAATCCTATAATAGGCTGAAGAGCTTGTCTAATTCCATACATAGGAACGGTAATAAACCCGAATATACGATTATATATACCAATTGCAGAAATATATAAGTCAGATCCTCCATAAATTCTTATTGAATTATTTAATACTATGGCTACAATTCCATAAGCCAGTTGAGTCATAAACGTGGATACTCCTAAGGAAATCGCCTCCTTTAATAACTTTATATTAATTACTAAATTTTTAACTTTTACTCCTAAAATTTCACTATTAAAACAGATGTATACCAATAAAAATATGAAACATATTATTTGGGAAATGTCTGTAGCAATGGCAGCTCCTTTTATCCCATATTTAAGTCTTGTAACCAATATGTAATCTAACGGAATATTAATTACAGGTCCTATTATCATGCTTATCATAGCAATATTAGCATGTCCTTCTGATTGTAGTATGCTATTGGAAACAATACTAAAAACGAAAAAAACACTGCAATATAAAGTAATACTAAAGAATGTTACAGCATAGGGTAGTATAGTTTCCAAGGAACCAAAAATATACAATATAGGTCTGATGAAAGCCAGTCCTATAATCATAATTAAAATTCCTAATAGAACAGAGGATGTTAATGCAGTACCCACAGCCTTTTCTGCTCTTAGTTTATTTCCGGCTCCAAGACTTCTGGAAATTATAGAAGCAATTCCAACTCCGATCATTTGAGAAAGAGCCAGCATTATTTGTTGAATAGGAAAGACTATAGTTAAAGCTGCAATTCCTAAGCTACCATTAGCCTGATTACCTATAAAAATTGCATCAATAAGATTATATAATACATTAGCTAAAAATACACTTATGGCAGGAAGAGAAAACTTAAATAGTAATGTTTTGATATTACCTTCCAAAATAAAATTTTCTGGTTTAGTCATGTTATTACCTCCAAAAAGTTTATACTTGTTATACTTACTTAAATACTACTCCTACTAAAGATCATTATTCATAAAAACCCCCTCTCCTAATACCATTAAAATAAAAATTAGAATAATTCATAATTATCATAATTTCTATTTTATACTTACATTTATTCTGTTGCAATAGCAAGTATACATTATAACCTAAAGTGAAATAATCAAGTATTAAACTAACTTATTGTGGGTTGAGCCGACTCTGATACAAAATTAAAGGATTTTGAAATTAGAGAACCAATTTATATATAAGGGGGTTTCTATAGTAATGGAACAGAAACGGAAATAGAATTTTAGTGGATTGGAATCAATAATTTTGGTTCAACATCGAATTTTGTGGTCAAATCTAAATCTATATGTAATTTTAGTGAGTAGCCTCTGAACGTGCCTTGCCATGCTGCTCTCATCAACATTAAGACCATGCAATCTCATTCTACTCTAGTTTGTAACTTTTTTGTTTATTTTCCATATTATGAAGTATAGTTTTAAGTATTAACTTATGCCCAGTTAATATTTGTTTATTTACTTAAAGTTTAAGGAGAACATTATGGATTATTGTACTATTATTTGTGATATTAAGGCATCTAAACAACTAAAAAATCGTGCTGCAGTTCAGTATAAAATTATAGAAATGTTAAAAACGGCTAATACTAATTTTAGAGATATCATTGCCTCTCCTTTTTTAATAACATTAGGTGATGAATGGGAAGGTCTTCTGCAATATCCTTGTGATTACTTGGCAATACTCTCGTTTTTTCACAGCTATATTCCAGATGTAAGTTTTTATACTGGTGTTGGTATAGGTAAAATAATCATTACTGATTTTGAACTCACTGTTAATCAATTAGATGGTCCTTCTTTTTATAGATCAAGAGAAGCCTTAACCTATGCAAAGTCAAAACAGCTACCACTAGTTGTACTATTTGATAATTGGAAAAACATTCAAAGTACTTATAGCAATTCCACCTCCAATAGCTAATATAAAACTAATAAATGTGCCGATGAGAAAATACTCTGCAAAACTGCTATCATCAAGTTTTTTAAATCTTGCAATAGATTTAGCTGTAAGTGCAAAACCAACCATAGATGGTTCTCCAATTGCAATAACTATCATAATAAATATTCTTTCCAATATACCAATAATAAATCCCCCATTAGCTATTCCACCCTTGACTTCCATAGTTCTTCCAAATATAAAAAATCCCTTGTCTACAAGTATTCTATATTTACTGAAATTTATAAAGGTTATGAATTTTTTTATGAATATTCCGCTAAAAAAAGTACCCAGTAAAAAAACAATAATGCTTATAAGTAGTCTATCAGTAAAATCCATATTTTTTGTGTATAAATCAAATAAAATAACATTGTAGTTGATTGAGCTAAACGTCACAATTATTATTGCTATAAAATGAATAACTTGATCAAACAAAAATAATAAAATACTAATCTCCAGTGATGGTTTGATTTTTATAAGATAGGACTTTAATTCATCAATAAAAAAATGTATTATAGCTATTACTAGGGCTAAGATAAAGAGTCTCATATAATTTATATGAATAAGTATATTTAGATCTTTAGCAATAAACAAGACTATTATCATTAAAATAAAATGAACAAAACTATGTATAATATTGCCCTTTATATTTTCAGCTAAGGTTTTACCTACTCTGAGCTTTAAAACATTTTTACTTTGGAATGCGAAGTCACCTAATAAATGACTTATGAATAGAAGTAAAATAATTCTCAGGTCCATTTCATCTACCTTCTTTTATTTTACAATACAGTTTAATTAAACCCTCAATATTCGAATTATTATTTTTTATTACGGAATAATTTGATCCATTTATTTTTTGGCTTATATCAGCTTTAGTAATACTATCATCCTGTTTTACCATATTATTATAAGATCCTAATTCCTCGTATAACTTGATTATTTCCCACTGCTTATACGTAACTTTATGTTTCAAAATCTCATTATTTTCAATCATAGAATTAATTATGTTATTTATTGTTGGTATTTTTTCTTCAATCTCACCTGAAGTTATGGCAACTTCACCCAGAGAATCCAATTTGTTATATAGATCTGCGTTAAAGCTCAAATTTTCAGCATTAAAGTATACATTATTTTTTTTGCTATTCATCTGTTTATTATAATATTTGTTTTTATTTTTTGCTATATTAAGAGCTTCTCTAGCCTTTATAAAACATTCTCCGTCCATAAGTCTTGTATCATTGTAAATACTAGTACTTATAGTTCCAACTCCAAAACCAGAATACACATATATATCCTCTTTTCTAAGAAAACTTTGAAAAGCATTTATCACTTCATAACCTTTACAGGGGATTTTGATAACTATTTGCCATTCGTCGCCTAATGTTATTGTTATTGGTGTTAGGAGTATATCTTTATCTTTATTATTCCAATAATTTAAATACTCATGAATTTTTTTTTGCACATTTTCTCTATTACTAAGGAGTCTTGAATCAACTATATCCATGTTAATAACTCCATATAACTTCATAATATCACCCCCGAAATATAATTTTTTATATGTACATTATAGCATTATTTTTTTTACATATATAGTTAATAATTTTAATTTTTATCTTTATAGTTGTATAATATATGGTAGTAATTAATTTTTTAAATAAACTCTTCATATAAATAAGGCATCTTGAAGAAAATACACTAGCATGACTAGTTATTTTTTTGAAGATACCTTAGTATTAAAAAATAACAGGGGGCATTTTATGAAACAAGGTTATATTTACATTGCTTTGTCAGCAGTTTTATTCAGTACCATGGAGGTAGCCTTAAAGCTACTTTCAGGTCAGTTTAATCCTATGCAAATGAATTTTTTAAGATTCTTTATAGGTTCTATTATACTTCTGCCCATTGCTATAAAAAATTTAAAGAAAAGGCACCTTATACTAAACAAAAATGATTTTAAATTTTTTATGTTAACTGGTTTTATCTGTGTTGTTGTTAGTATGAGCTTTTATCAATTATCCATAGTATACAGTAAAGCCTCTATCGTTGCCATTTTATTCAGTTGCAATCCTATATTTGTAATTCCCTTTGCATATTTTATGTTAGGTGAAAAAATATATAAACACACAATTGTTTCTTTAATTATTAGCCTTATAGGACTTGTATTTATACTAAATCCATTTAAATTCACGTCTAGCATTTTAGGTGTAGTTTTAGCTTTTTTATCTGCTGCTTTCTTTGCACTATATGGTACTATCAGTACAAAAAAGAGTTCAAGATATGGTGGAATTGTTTGCAGCTGTTTCAGTTTCCTAATTGGTAGTGCTGAAATGCTTATACTAATACTAATAACGAAAATTCCTGTAATATCATCATGGCTATCTAACGCTGGTTATAAAACATTTTCAAATATACCTGTTATAAAGGGTATAACCCTAAGCAATCTGCCTAGTTTAATTTTTATTGGTGTATTTATAACAGGCTTTGGATACTCATTCTATTTCTTATCAATGGAAATCACCTCTGCTGCTACTGCTTCTATAGTATTTTACATTAAGCCAGCTCTTGCTCCAGTATTGTCTCTTATAATTTTAAAAGAAGCTATGGGAGTAAACACCTTAATAGGAATTGGCTTTATCCTGTTTAGCTCATGCATAACCTTCTTCTTTAATATTAGGATGTCTAGAGCCATTCATTCAGAAGAAGAGTACAAAGATGAAGAAACAGTGATTATCTAAATTTTACTAGCCAATTCATTTAAAATTTTAGCATCAGAATTTAGTTCTTCTATGGAAGCTGTAATCTCCTCAAAAGAGGCAGACTGCTCTTCATAGAAAGAATTTGATTCTTCTACTCCTTTAGAGATGTTCCCCACAGTTTTTCCTATCTCCTTTAATACAGATTCTATTTTCTTTATTGATTCCGTGGTAGAACTTGATAATTTTCTTATTTCCTGAGCAACAACACTAAAGCCCTTTCCTAACTCACCCGCTCTAGCAGCCTCAATAGCTGCATTTAATCCAAGTAAATTTGTCTGACTTGAAACATTTTTAACAAACTTTACAATTTCATCTGTTTCTTTGGTTGTTTCATTTGCTTTTTTTGCTTCTAAAAGCATATTTGCATTTGAATTACTTAGTTGCTGTGACTCAGAGAGCATACTCTGTACTGAAGAAGATATTTCTCCTAAGGAATTAGCTAAATTTTTAGAGAACTCTATTACTTGCAATCTTTGCTCCAAACTTTTTCCTGCCACAACGCATCCTATTACATCGTTTCTAGAATCTTTTATAGGAATAGCGTAAGATTTAAAGGCTACACCATAAACCTCTTTAGGCACATCCTTGATAATTTTCTTACCAGTTTTTAAAGCATCCAAAATAGCGCCACCTTGTGGTACAATCTCCCCTTTATCTGCTTTTATTGGTAGATTCTCATTAATCAATATATCTAAATATTTTTCCTTGTCTGTAATAGCGAAGGCTATATCCTCCTCAAAAAAATTATTTAAATATGGCAATACAATTGTAAAAGCTTCTAATACCTTATTATCTATGTCACTATTCATAACATTAATGCCTCCTAATTTAACTTTTCTTGTGTACTATATATTATCGTGCTATTTTAATAAATGTTGACAATGCTTAGGGATGCAAGTAGTTTTGTGTAAACAAATCCACTTACATCCCTATTTATCAATTTCTCTGCCTCGCAGATAAATCTTCCTTAACTCTTCTCTTTTCTCTCTTCTCTCTTCTCTCTTAACTGTTTAAAGTATTCTGTCTATAGCTATATTGATTTCAAAAGGAAGCCCTAATATTAGCATTTCCACACAAATCACTTTTTCTGAACTTGCAGTTGCTGTAAAATCACCATACATTAATGTTGGTGTTGAAATGTCTATATTTATGCCCTCTTCTGAAAAACCCATTGAAGCATTTGCTGTGAGCATATTAGTAAGTTCTGAAATAGCGCTTTGAGCCATTTCATTTAATTCATCAACTGGCATTCCCATCATCATTGAAGATGCAATTTTTTTAGCACATTCAAGAGTCGTTCCATAAATAACATTTCCCCTGAGGTCTCCAACAATTCCAACATTTATCAATACGCCTGCACTTTTTATTATCTTACCTTTAACTGATAAACTCTTTCTTTTAACATCACTTATTCCAAGTTGTGGCATTATATTTACAAGTGAATCAAGAAATGGATTTATATATTTGACATCCATTCACTTGACCCCCTTTGAAATCCTATACTCATGTATATATCGCCAAAATCTGTTTTAGCAATAGACGATGTAACACTTTCGAGTTCAGGTTTGGATATATTCAATGAATTACCATGAAATATTGTTGGTGGTGCAACTCTAAGTCCAAACAGTTTGTTTCTCTTATTCACTGTAGAACATGCATTTCCAGCAATTATATTTGCTATTTCGCCAATAACATTAAACATTTCCTGAGAATTTTTTGGTGTTCTTTTTAATACACTATTTGAAAGTTTTTCAGCTGTATCGTAAGACATATCAAATAATAACCTTCCTGAATATTTCCCTATTATACCCATAACCACTGAAATTCCTGTTGACACTAGTTCTGCATTAGGAATTTTTTTATCAGCAAATTTAGGTACTGTTTTTGTTAGCTTGTTAAATGAATCTAAAAATCCTTCTCTAAATACTGAATAATATAATGATTCCAATTCCTTATACAATTCACCATCAGCCATAATTCTATTTATAATTAAAGAAAGTTCTTCTTTATCAGCTGGTTTTTGAATATATCCGGCTACATGATTTTTCTTTGCCTTTCTTACTATTTCCTCATCCATCATAGAACTAACTATAATAACGTTTATGTTTGGATCAATAGAATGTACCGCTCTTGTACATTCTAGACCGTCCGTACCAGGCATAGTCATATCCATAGTTACAACATCAGGTCTTAATCTCCCCACTACTTCAATGGTTTCTTCCAGTGAACTTGCATCACCTATAACCTGAAAACCACTTTCTGTAAGTATATCTGATAATAGAGCAATTGAAAAAGGTGAATCATCAACAACAACTACTTTAATCTCTTTCATTTGTGCACCAACTTCCTAGTTTTTAATAATTATACAATGTTTACATTAGTCACAATATTTCTTTATTACAGCTATAAACATTAACTCCATACATATAAACATAATTATAATATAGTTATCGACATTAATAGACATAAATTTAGGTTTTTTAATACAAAGATTGTATTAAAATTATATTCATGTTATATCAAAATTAAAGCCACAAAACTGGCACTGGTATTTTTCCAGTAATCAACTTTTGTGGTCTTAAATTAGCAATTTTTATCTAAATATCATTAAAGTTCATTCACACAACATAGCCAATTTTTGTCTTCAACTGTGTACATTTGTATGTTTTTAAACCCTGCACCCTCTAGTAATCCTTTTAGTTCTTCAGGTTTCATAATCTGCATATGCGACATAGAAACCCATTCATCATTTCTTTTCTTAAAACTTTCACTTGTATACATCTCATTTATAATAATAAACTTTCCCGTATCTTTTAGCACTCTTCTCACTTCTTTAAAGCTTTCAGAGAGACTTGGCCAAAAATATATGGTTTCTACTGCAAATATATTGTCAAATTTATTATCATCAAATGGGATTTTCTCTACACTTCCCTTAATAATCTCTACCTTTCCTTTGTCAATAAACTCTTTATTATAATCTGTTGACCAATTTACGCAATCTTCGGAATAATCCATGCCATAAACCTTACCATCAGTTGCTAGATGCGCTAAACGATTAACCGTTCTCCCACCACCACAACCTATGTCCAAAATAGTACTATCTATATCTATCTCCACTTTTTCAAGTCCCCATGTAGTTAATCTAAAATGGCTTTCATTCATCTCATCTGCTACAACTTTACCAATTTCACCTTGTGGTTTTCTACATTGATTTAATCTTCTTGACATTTCACTCATATTTTTTCCACCTTTCTCATTAGTCATCCTAAATAAAATATACTAGCGTAATTTATAGCTATTTTTTTTGAAGATCACTTGATTTTCTTAATATGTTCCCTTATAATTTCAAAAGTTTTTTCTTCTGTTACTGGTTTAGAAATTAAATAGCCTTGGAAATAATCACACTGGCTATTACTTAGCAATTCCATTTGTCTTTTATCCTCAATACCTTCAATTACAACTTTCATGTTTAATAGTTTACCTAGTTTAACAATATGTTCAACAATATCAATATTGCTTTCAGTTAAACCATCTATTAACGACTTATCCAATTTAAAAATATCAAACTTCATATTTTTAACATAAGCCAGAGAACTAAATCCTGAGCCAAAATCATCTATGGCAATAAGAAAGCCTTGATTTTTTAACTGATCTATAATTTGATTTGCATACTTGTAATTTTTTATAAGCACCGATTCGATAATTTCAACAGTTATATAACCAGGTTCAATATTATACTTATCCTTTAGCTGTATTAATTTTTGGGCATATTGATAATTAAAGGTTATTGCCGATGCATTAATTGATATGGAAGGCGCAAAATTTAATTCATCCTTGCATCTGCTTATGAATTTGAACGCTTGCTCTGCCGCTCTATAATCTACTATTTCAATTAATCCGGTAGCCTCCGCTAATGGTATAAATACTACTGGAGGAATAATCTTATTAGGTTCAATCTGCATACGGCTTAAAGCTTCAAATTTAGTTATTTCACCGTTTTTCGACATTATTGGTTGGTAAAAGTTTATAATGCTCTCCTCACCTTTAAACCTAATAGCTTCAATAATCTTTTTATTATACTCATCTTCCATTTTATAACTGTATTCATAAACTAAGACTGAATTACCATGAATTTTCTTTGCTCTATGACTAGCTTTTTTTGCGTACAAAATCAAATCTTGAACTTCATGCATATCATCACTATATACTGATATCCCTGCTGATACTGAATATTTATAATTAAGTTGTGGTAACCTAACTTCAAGTTTCTTTACAATATTATTATATATGTTCTTGGCTTTTTCTGCATCATAAACTTTAGGAAAAATCAATATAAATTCATCGCCCCCAAAACGTCCTAAAATACAATCATCCATAATACATTTTTCTATATTTATTGATAGTTTTTTTAAAGCTATATCTCCTACCTTCTGTCCAAAAGTATTGTTTATTTCATTAAAGTTATCTATATCTATATATACAATAGAAAACCCTAACTTAGTCTTTTGTGACATCTGTATTAGTAACTTATTTACTGCCAATCTATTTAGCAAACCAGTCAGCCCATCAATATACACCTTTTCTTCATAATATTTAACTGTTTTTATTCTCTCATATACTGAAAAAAACGCTATTAACCCTATAAAGAAAAATACCATAATTAATACAATAAGTACCCAACTACTAGCGTTACTTAAATAACCTGCACTTATGCTTAAAGGCATTATAGAAAAGTAATACAAATAGAGCAGTCTTTTCTTATTAATACATTCAATCATGATAAAAAAGCCTGCAATTAATAGACATAAAAATATATTATTAAATTTTAGCACTATATTAATGTAAATAAGTGCTATAGATGATATAAAGCTCACTATATAAATAATTTCATCTATATAACACATGATTTTTTTGTTATAGCTTACGAAAAATGAAACAACCAAAAGTACATATAATATATAAAAATACTTTATATAAATATAGTTGTTTGAATATTTATATATATACTTATTATAAAATATTACACTGAATAAACCTATAATTATATTCAACCTATATAATAATACTGAATATATAGGTTTGTTTCCCTTAAGTTTGCCCAATATTTTGTTTTTATTATCCAAAGTTCCACCGCCAATTTATTAGTTAGTTATATAATCCCCTAATCTATTATTCGTATATTTATTAATTAACCTAAATTATTTTTCTAAGAATTTTACCATAAACAAATAGCACACAAAATAAACTATCAATCAGCCTTAATCAGTTAAAAGTTAAAAGTTAAGAGAGCAGTGTTAAGTGTTAAAAAACAAAAAATGGAGAGGCAAGTAGATTTGTTAAAAAAATCTACTTGCCTCTCCAACTTGTAACTTAGCTTGCCTCTTTATCTGGTATTTGGAACCTGATACTTGACAACTGCTTCTCTGTACTGCTTTAGAAGTTGTCTGCTAATAATTCGAAATATGCTCTTGGATGCAAACAAGCTGGGCATATTTGTGGGGCTGATTCTCCTTCAAAGATATATCCACAATTAGTGCATTTCCATAAAGTAACTTTATCATTTTTAAATACTTTATTATTTTCTATATTATCGGCTAGTTTTCTATATCTAGCCTCATGATGTTTTTCTACTTGTAATATCGCCTTAAATGCAGCAGCTACTGATGTAAACCCTTCTTCTTCAGCAACCTTGGCAAAAGTAGGATATAAGTCTGACCACTCTTCATTTTCACCATTAGCGGCTGCAATAAGATTTGTTTTTGTATCTCCAAGTCCTACAGGGAATGTTGCACCATTTATTTCTACAACTTCACCTTTTAAGCTCTGGTCCAAAAGTTTAAAAAATCTGTTAGCATGTTCTTTTTCATTATTTGCAGTTTCAGTAAAAATATTTGAAATTTGTACATACCCAGCTTTCTTAGCTATTGAAGCATAAAAAGTATACCTATTCCTCGCCTGTGATTCACCAGCAAAAGCCTTCATTAAATTTTCAGCTGTTTTTGTTCCTTTTAATGAATTCATAAAATCCCTCCTTACTTAGTCACCTAACACAAAATAAATTATTATAAAAAACATTTATTTTTTTGAAGATGCTTTATAACCTACACTTATACCTTTCTACATTTTCTTTTAAATTCCTTTTTATTTAACTCTTAACTCTTAACTCTTATTTTTTTGTAAGTTGTAGCCTGCAGTTTGCAACTTCATCTCCGTTAATGAGTAGCACTATTTTGTGTTCTCCTACGTAATGACGACGAGTAGTAAGATCTCCCCATTTATGAATTCTAGTTCCAACAAGTTTTTCACCACCAGCTACTGTTTTATCTGATAGAAAAAATAGTTTACGGGAAGTATTACCCTTTGCCTTCACAAAATCTATTCCATATTCTATACGTATATGTATTGTTTCTCCTTTACGAATAAATATTTCATAATTAAGTTCACAACTTTCCCCTATTTTTACTATTTTCCTATCTACAGACAAAGTAGCACTTTGAATAATAGGTCTGTCTATATCCTCTCCATACCCAAATAATCTCATTACCTCTGGATCAGCCTTACGAATTAATGTACGCGCTCCATGCCTAAGTATCCAATCTGTGAGTTGATTTTTTCCTTTTAAACGTTTTATTATATCCAAAACCACTGAAGGATTATCCTTGGAAATATCATTTAAATTGTTAGCAACACTCTTACGTACATAAATTGAAGGATCTTCTTTTAGTTCTTCAATCACGAAGGTAACGAGTGTTGGGTCATTCTTAAACGCTGTAATTGCCTCACCCCAAGGTAACCGCGGACGACACCCCTCGCTGGCAAGCCTTCTTACGTGTTCGTTACTGTTTTTTGACCAAATTAGCATCTGAGCCATCATCCTTTTAGGATCATGACTAATAAATGGTCTTACAGCAAATTCTGAAGAAGATTTTATTGTAAAACGTTCTAGTGCTTTCATAGAAAGATCCCAATTTTCCTCTTTCTGACCATACAAAGCAACAAAATCCGGAAAAAACAGATATGGAAATCCAATGCAAAACTTATCAATTGCAAACAACACATCTAGCGCATCTTTATATTCTTCTGGCAGGTTTGTCCCCAATGTTTGGGTAATTCGCCTCATACGTTCTTTTAGTTTAAGTTCATTCCATGTATCATCCATCACTCCAAATACAAACGCTTCTATATCAAACATTTTATAAACAGATTGCACCACATCAGCAAAATGGCGCAAAAATTCTTCATTATACATATTTTTTAATGGTTCAGCCATGATTTAGTTCTCCTTTTTCTCCTTTAATTCTACCACCTCATAATTCATAACAGTCACCTCTTTCACTTATTGATATCAGTATAACATTGGTAATATGACAACTATGTGTCATATTATAGTTTGTCACTTGGCACTTGGACTCTGGCAACTGCTTCTCTGCTCTGGTATCTTTTTAAAGCAACTAAAACACTTCCCTCAACTATACCATTAAGTTTGTCCACAATTATTCTAGGACATTCATTCATATCCTCTTTTATCCATTGAACTGTAACCCCTACTATAGCATGAGTGTAAAAGTTTCCTATAAAATTTATATCTTTGTCAGAAACATTTATGTCACAAGAAATATGATTTACCACTCCAACAATAAGTTCATAGGTAGCCTGGAAAAAATATTCATAAAATGCGTTTTGACCTGATTCATTAAGCGCATTAATGTAAAATAATTTATTATTTTGGAAATATACCAAAGTTTTATACGTACTGTCAATCCATTTATCGTAATTCTTACAATCAGATATGGTTTCTATAGCCTCAGTTTTATAAATCCAATTTACAAGATCAAATTTATCTTTGAAATGATAATAAAAGGTTTGTCTGTTAATACCACAGTTATCAACAATTTTGCGAATTGATATTTTAGCCAATGGAATTGTTCCCATTAATTCTTTAATTGATGCGGAAAGAGCTTTTTTTGTAATTAGGGACTGCGACATTGTTTTCACCTACAAATATAAGTATTAGTAAAACATGAATGCCTTAATACTAGCAACTTTTACCAACATTATTATAACAAAAATAATATTATGATTCAATAAAACACTAAATACACCATTATTCAACAATTTTCACGTATTAAAAAACCGATAAAATATAATAATCTTATCGGTCAACTTTTTGTAATTAACTTATAACTTGAATTTTTGGACCATACCATTTAGTTTTTCTGCAAGTATAGCTTGGTTTTGAGAAGCTTTAGTTATTTCTTCAATTGCAATAACTGACTCATTAACACTTGCTAATATCTCCTCTGAACTTGCAACGGATTCCTCCGCTGTAGCTGATACATTTTCAATTGACCTTTTAATTTCTGATACAGTTTCATTTATCATATTCATAGAAGTTCCAATGTCTCTAGATAACTTATTAGATTCTATAGCATCCTCACCATATTGCTTACCTATATCTACAAAGGATTTATAATCAGGTGTAACTTTATTATCAACAAAACTTAATATATCCTGTGCATTATTTGAAAGATTCTTATATACTTGTTCAACTTTTAATGTTACCTCTTGAATCCTTTGAACTGTAGCAGATGATTTTTCAGCTAGTTGTCTGACTTCATCAGCAACTACAGCAAATCCCTTACCATGTTCTCCTGCCCGTGCTGCTTCAATAGCTGCATTAAGTGCCAAAAGATTGGTTTGACTTGCTAAATTTTCTATTTCATCTGCCATTATCTTAACTTCGCTAACAACCTTGCCTTCTTCTATTGCTTTTAATATATTCTCTTGCTTCTCCAAATATAATTCATTTGCTATACTGAAGCTGTTTTCAGCACCTTCTTTAACTTGTTTAGCTTTAGCTTCTGTATTTGTGGCAATATTAGTCCCTTTGTTTGCTCTTACCGTGACATCAGCCACATTTCCGGCAATACTTTCTGTAGTTGCATTTACCTCTTGTGTGGTGGCACTTAACTGTTCTGCACCTAAAGATACTTGTTTTACTGATTCATTAACCATCTCCATTTTTGCTGATATTTCTTCAGTAGTCGCAGATAGTTCCTCTGTGGTAGCAGTAATATCCGTAGAACTTTCTGATATTTCTCCAATTAAGGTTTTTAAATTTCTTATAGCTTTATTCATATCTTTTGCTAAAATGCCAATTTCATCTTCAGTATCGATATCTACAGTTTTTGATAAGTCGTTTTCTCCAAGTGCCTTAGCAACCATTGAAACCTTCTTTATCTGCCTTGAAATTGTAATTGCAATTAGTAAACCTAATGCAATTGCAACTAATAATCCTAAACCCGTTATTAAATTAATTTGCATACGCGCTATATAGTATGATGATTGGCTATCCTCATATGCAGCTTTTGCACTGCTAGCAGTTGAACTCACTTCTTTTTCTAAAACGACTATGCTATCTTCTCTTAATTTAGAAACACCATGTGAAAGTTCTTTTGCTTTATTGTAATCACCTCCATCTACCTTTTTAATTAACTCACTTCTTGCAATACGATAGTCATCCAACATTTTTTTAAACTTATCAAATTGTTGTCTATCAGAGCCAGAAGTTATGGTAGTGTTATATTCTTCAATAAGTTTATTATTCTTAGCTACTAGATTTTGAATATCATCTTTGTATTTTTGCAAATCAACTTTATTTGAAGGCTCAGTGATTAGCAATGTATCATTTGATATTTGAAGCAAATTTGCTTTTATATTGACAATGTCACTAATATCTTTCAAATTATTATTATAGATATTTTCAAGATCACCATCAATATTCTTCATGTTAATCACTCCTATAATACCAACAACACCTATAAACAATGCCACTAGTAAAAAAGCTGATATCAGTTTTTGAATCATTTTTAAATTTTTAATCCATTTCATTAATCTACACCCCTTAAATAAAAAACATCCAATTTAATTATTAAAATTAAATTGGATGTTTTTTTTACATATATGTATAGATTAAAACTTTTATATATTATAGTACATATACAATTCCAAGTATTTGTCTTAATACCATACACATTTGTATAAATGTATGGTATTTAACATATTACCAAAAACAACTATTATAATTGTTTTATAGTTTAAACTTCTGTACTATTTCAGTTAATTTTTGAGCAAGCTCTGCCTGGCTTTGTGCAGTTAATGCCACTTGTTCTATAGCTTTTGTATTTTCATTCATTCCTTCTTTTATTGTCTGAGCTTCTTCACTTGATTTTTGTGACGTCTGTTCCATATTTTGAACAGCTTGTGCTACTTGTCCAACAGTAGCTGTGATTTCCTGGGACATAGCCGCAATTTCCTCAGACATTTTGCTTACAAAATCCGCGTCATCATAATACTGATTACCCGTTTCCCCATATGCCTTAAATTGTTCATGTACTTGCACATTTACAAATTCTAGTATGTCACTACCTGTATCAATACTACTTTTAAAAGCCTCTTGAACTTTAACAATAGTATCTTTAATACTTATTACCGCTTGTGATGATTGCTCTGCAAGTTTTTTCACTTCTTCTGCTACTACTGCAAATCCTTTTCCTTGTTCTCCGGCTCTAGCTGCCTCTATTGCAGCATTTAGTGCAAGTAAATTTGTTTGAGCTGCTATGTTACCGATTGTATCTGCCATTACTTTTATATTATCTACTACCTTACCATCCTCAATAGCCTTTTCCATATTTCTTTGTTTTTCACCGGATACTCTCTGAGTCTCATCAATGGCTTTTTGGCTATTATTTTTAACCTTTATAGCTGTTTTTTTAGATTCATTAGAACTATTACTTCCTTTTATTGCTTTGCCAGAAAGTACATTGATGTTTGAATCTACTTCTTGAACCGATGCACTTATTTCTTCTGTGGCAGCACCTGCTTCCTGCATGCTCAAAGCAATATTATTTACCGCTTCATCTATATTTATAGCTTTAGACGATAATTCTTGGACCGTAGCTGAAAGTTCTTCTGAAGATGCACTTATGTCCTGTGAATTTTCCATAATTATTTTTACTAGACTACTTACATTTTCTTGAGCTATATTTAACTCATTGCCCATTTGTCCAAATTCATCTTTTCCTGTAATAATAATAGGTGTTGAGAAATCATAAGAAGATAATCTATTAGCTAACCTTTTTGTCTTTCTTAATGAATTCATTATATTGTTAATTAATATGAAACCAAATAAATTTATAAGTAAAAATGCTATAACTGTATAAAGTATAATTGAATTCTTAACCTTTTTAAATTCATCTATATTGTTTGAATTTGCCCTCTGGGCATCTTTTTCATTGCTAGATATTAATTGAGTTAATTTATCAGAAGCAGAATTTGATACTGAATTTTCCTGTGTATTAAAAATTACAATTGCTGCCTCATAATTATTTGCCTTCACAAGTTCAATGATTTTAGCTTTCAGCAACGTATCTTTTGCTAATTCATTATTTAAATCAGCGTAAGTTTTTGCCTCTTCTTTTGCTAAGACGGGATTTAATTCATCTGGTATACTATCATAATCCTGGTGAAACTTTATATTTCCATGGATTAAACCACTATTGATTTTTATCTGATCATCTAATTTAGACCTATCTTTTTCAAAAATAAGCCTAAGCATATTTGCGCCACCATAATCTAAATTGCCTTTAATTCCATTTAAATCCTCAATAGCTTTTACGTTATTATTATATATACCTTTAGAACCCTCATTTATCTTTGATGAACTTAGTAAGCCCTCTACTGCAATAAAAATAATAATAATACAAACCATTGAAAATACCGATATAAATTTTTTCCTTATGCTTAAATTATTGAAAAATTTCATTTTATTTTTTCCCCTTTTACAGCACATTTTCAAAATTATGTAGACAAAACTTTTAAGTATTTCATATTTGTTATAAACTAATTAAACGCTTATTCGTTTATATAACAAATTCCGCCACATAATTTCAGTTTTTATAAATCATAATTTATTTTAATTTAATTTATAATTATATATCGTCCTAATTTAGTTGAAAGTTAAGAGTTAATAGTTAAAAGTTATTGAAATTTTTCCACTGAGTCCAAAATGTCGATAAAATAGAGCTTGTGAATAAAAAATGGACGTAAGTAGTTTTGTATAAACAAATCCACTTACGTCCCCAAAATCATAAAAAATTTTAAGTTTATGTAGTTTTCCTAATAATTAATTCAACCGGTAAAATATTTTCAAGCTTAACGGTTTCACCTTTCATCTGATCTATTAATAGCTTTACTGCTAGTTCTCCCATTTCTTTAATTGGCTGCCTTATGGTGGTAAGGGATGGTACTATTAAATATGCAAGTTTAATATCATCATATCCAACTATTTTTAAATCATTTGGTATTTCCCTTTTTATAGAATTCGCGATTTTTATGATTGATGCTGCTATCAAATCACTACTTGCAAAACATCCATCTATGTCAGGATGTTTTGCAAACATCTCATATACTAAGTTTTCATAACCTTCAAAATTATTTAATTCCGTATGTTCCACAACATAATCAATATTTTGTTCCTTAACTACATCCATAAATGCTAGACATCTGTTATTTGCTGGAGTGTCTAATTCAAGAGGTCCACTTATATGTGCTAGTTTTTTGCAACCTCTATCAACTAAAAGTTGTGTTGCAATCTTACCTCCATAATAATTGTCAGATGATATATTAGGTATTTCCCCTGAAATATTTCTATCGACAGAAACTATAGGAAGATTAGTATCAAGATATTCAGTAGTTTCTAAGGTATGGCTGCCCATAATAATTCCTTCTACTTGATGCCTTTTTAACATTTCAATATAATCTTTTTCTTTTGTACTATCCAAATAAGAGTTACAAAGTAAAATCTTATATCCAAATTTATTAGCATAATATTCTATTGAGCTTGTTAACTCTGCAAAAAATGGGTGAGCAACATCTGGGATTATTAGTCCGATTAAATTTGACTTTCCCCTAAATAATGAGCGAGCTATTTCATTGGGTTGATAGTTGAGCTGTTTTATAGCTTCATTTACTTTTGTTCTTGTAGCCTGACTTATATAGCCCCTATTATTTAGCACCCTAGAAACTGTTGTAACTGTTACCCCTGAAACTTTTGCTACATCTTTTATTGTTGGCATACTAACCTCCTTCATACTTTATCTTTTATATTCCCAGTAAACTTGTTTTCTCTTTTGTATCAGTGTCATAGTAAGTTATTGTATATTCATGAGTTTTTAAATTAGCACTTAAAATTGCTTCATCAAGGTCTTTTTTCCAAATGATCTCTAATTGTTCTTCCTTAACATTTTCAAGTACCTTAAAATCACCATTAAATGCACAATATGAATTTCTAAACTTCATAAGATTTAATAGTCTTTGCATAACAGGACGTTTTAAATTTTCTTCAATCTCAGTGCCAGTATAGTAGTGCCTGTTTATATTTCTGCCGACTTTTGTTTGCTCTAAAAGTTTTAAATCATTCTCACCAGCCATCATTCCAACATAGTACACTTGAGGAATTCCGGGAGTAAAGAACTGTATAGCCCTTGATAATATATAAGCATCATCATTATTTCCAAGTGCAGAATAATAAGTGAAATTCACCTGATAAACATCTAAATTGTTATATTCTTGTGTATTATAGATTTTCTTAACATTTGCGCCTTTTGAAAAAAGAAATTCCTTTGTGTTTTCGATTTCTTCATCACTTAATAAATCCTTTACATCTACAATCCCAATACCATCATGAGTATCAAGAGTAGTAAATTGTTTTCTAGGACAAATCTTCAACCAATTTATAAGTCGTTTGTTAGAACCACTATAAAGTGTATACAGTAGCATCATAGGCAAAACAAAATCGTATACCCAATATCCCTTTCCAGAAATTTTTAATTGAATAGAATAGTGTTCATGTATCTCTGGAAGTATTTCAACATCATAAGGTTCTAATATTGACTTTGCATATTCTAGCAATTCCCATATTTTTTAATAGCATATGCAAAAGCATCAAGTCTTATAATTGAGGCACCTCTACTAGCTAAATTAACTAATGAATCCTTAATAAATTTCCTTGTTCCTTCCGTTTTTATATTCAAATCCACTTGTTCTTCGTCAAAGGTACACCATATTTTTTCAGTTGAACCATCCTCAAAATTCACGTCAACGTATGGTGCCCTTGGCTTTCTTTTATATATTAAATTAATATCTTCCTCAGTTGGTTCCCCATTTGGCCAAAAATCTTTATAACGCAAAAATAAATCCGCATATGTAGAATTGTCTTTGTTCTTTTGAAAATCCCTATAATATTTATACTTTCTAGATATATGATTTATCATAAAACTCCTGTTATCTATTGAAAGCTAGCGCAATCAATAGATTCTTCATTTTTTAATTATATACTCTAATAATATTTATGTCAACCGTTTAACATAGAGTGTAAATCTAACCGCCAATCTTAGAATATAATGACCTGAATTTCTGCCAAAAGTTTTATTTAGATAGGCAATTAAATATTGACTATCTAAATAAAACATAAGATCAGATTTATTTCTCTTTTATTTCACTATTATATTTTTTTATTTGCTCCTCACTTAATTTAGTGCATTGCTCAACCTCAGTAAGTCCTACCCCACTTTTAAGTAAATCTTTTGCTACTTCTACCATTTCTTCATGTTCCCCTTTTTCTTTCATCGTCATATATAATCTTCACTCCTATTCAATAGGTTTACCATCAAAATTTTTATATCTAGGTGGTGTCTTTTTATTTCCTTTTTCGTCCTTTGGTCTGCCCATATCATTTTTTTTATTTTCTTTGTTAGATGCTTTTTCATTAAAATTTCTCTCCGTCAATGTAAACACTCCTTTCCTAACTAAGTTCCCCCAAAAAAAAGTGCTTTATTCTATATTGGAAATATTTTTTTTCTTTATTAACTATTTAAAATATAAATAATTATTAACACAATACTAAAAGTCTTCATATAATGTATTAGCCTTATATTCTCCACTAAAGCCTTATATATAAATTCGTAAAATTTTATAAATATAACCTTGCTCTTAATGGGCAAGGTTATCATAGTTATTATTATTTATTTATTTATATGGCAATCTTAAATGCCCTTTTCCACGCAAAAATGTTTATCAATAATGCTATTATTATATAAATAAACACACCATATTGAATAGTTGTGGCAAAATAATGTATTGCGGCCATGACTCCAAGCATAATCATCAAAGGTATAATTATCATTCCTTCACCTTGTCCTCCTGTACCATAAGCTTCGGAAAATGGAAGAGCCTTATTAAACATTCTAAAACACATAACAGCATAAATTAACATAACTAAAAATATTAATATTAGGTCTGGAATTATTCGGATTCCAAAAATAGCTATAAAAATCAAACACTCAAAAATATATATTGGTAAAATCAATTTCACAATGGCTGCTTTAAAAACTCCCCTATAAATATCAGAGTTTTCAGCAATTGGTGCAACTTTGTATATCCAGGCACCTTTATATTTTTCAGAATATTTTAACATCATTATTACACTAGGAAGCATAATAGCACATAAATATAACGTTAAATATTGTTTGCTTGATCCAATGCTTGAAAAGCCTTCATTTCTAATATCATTAATCAAAAATATGAAAGGAAATACAATAGAAAACCCTAAAGATGGATAAACTTTTAATTTAAAATTCCTTTCGTTTTTCATCATGTCACAGCAAAATTCAAAAAATACTTTTTCAATTTTTGTTCTACATATTATATTATATATTTTATTTGTAAATTTATGGCCTTTATTCTTATTTTGAGAATAGTTATTATTTAACTTCTGCAAATTTTTTTCAAAGCTTGGCAAAAGTTTAATATAGATAATTATAGCTATTACAGGAATTGCTATTGCTAAAGCTGTTAAAATCATGAAACATATTTTAGTGTTACCATTGTTTATTAGCTCAAATGGTGCTGAAAACCACATTGGAACAATAAAATAGTGCCACCATTTAGGAACATAATTTACATTATAACCTACAACATCAAATACTCTACCTATAAACTGATAGCCTATTGTTATTGTGATTGTTAAAATAATTTGTACATAATTAATTATATCCTTTAACTTTTCTCCATCAAAAAATCTTAATATAAATAAATATATTAGCGCTGATAAAACTACAACAAATATATCTATAAAAATTATTTCAATTATAAATATTAATAGAAACAATATTCCATGGCGAATCAGAGCAGCAATAAGCCCTGCTGCTGACAATGAAAAGGTTATTGAAACCATATAAATTAATATATGAACAAATTTTCCAGCACTTAATGTAATATTTTTTACTGGTTTTGAAAAAATAATATTTTTATCTCTAATATCTAAAAAAACAGATGAAAAGTCTGATATTAGCGTAGTCATAAGAAGAAATATTAAAATTCCAAAAACAAAAGTCATTTGGAAAATATAATTTTCTCCCATCACAATAAATGGAATAAATATAATCCCAATAAAAAAATATATAATAAGAGAGGTTTTAAATAAACTTTTATCTGGATTAGCTTCTGTCTTTTTTCTTTTGTTGGAATTATTCATAATTGTTGGAACTCTTCTACCATCCATAATTAATTTTATTTGAACTATTCTTCTCATTACAGCGTAATCAACACCAATTTTTTCAAATAGGCCTTTAAATCGATCTAAAAGTTTTAATGATATAAAATCTTTCATGGGTTTACACCTCTTGTACAATAGCTACAAATTGCTCTGCTATTTCTTTATGATTATTAAAACCTGTAAGATTGTTGAATACTTCCTCAAGGGAACCTTCCTTAGATTTTTCTTTAAGTTCTTCAAATGTTCCGTCTGCAACAATGGCACCATCTTTAATCAAAACAATTCTATTGCTAATTTTCTCAACAACCTCCATTATGTGAGAAGAATAAAATATAGTTTTACCCTGAAGTGCAAGTTGTTTCAAAATTTCTTTAACAACTATTACACTATTGGCGTCCAGCCCACTTAATGGCTCATCAAAAAACAATATATCAGGATTATGCAAAAGACTAGAAATAATAAGCACTTTTTGTCTCATACCTTTTGAATAGGAAGTCATTCTGGAGTTATAAACCTCACCGATCTGAAACATTCTCATCAATCGTTTTGCCTTACTATCAGTCTCTTCATAACTTAAACCATAAAGTTCACCAACAAAAGTCAAATATTCTTTAGCCGATAAATTATCATATATTTCTGCAACCTCAGGAACATAGCCAATTTTTCGCTTATATTCAACATCCCCATCAGAAATATCTTTACCTAATATTCGTACCTCTCCCCCATATCCATTAACGAGTCCTAACATTATTTTTACCGTAGTACTTTTGCCTGCACCATTTGGTCCAATATATCCTATAATTTCTCCCTTTCCAACTTTTAAATTAATGCCCCTTAGTACTTCCTTTCCACCATAATCCATAGTTAAGTCTTTCATTTCAATTATTGTTTCCCTAAAATCCTCCAAAAATATTACCCCCTCGTCTAATAGTCACAGTAAATAATATTTTAACATTGTTTCTATTATATTGTAAATATTTTATTCTAAATTTAAAAGAAGTATAAGAATCCTTGCATATTACTCAAAGACTCTTACACTTCCATGTGTTTTATCTATTATCTATTATCTATTATCTATTATCTATTATCTATTAACTCTTAACTATTCACAGTGTTATGCTGCTTTACTTTCTAAAGCTTCTTCAATATGTTTATTTATTTTTTCACCTTTCTTAATTAATACAAAAGTTACTGTTAATGATATTAAAGCAAACACTAAAAGTACTGCTGAATCTTTTAATACTAGAGTACCGTTAATATTATGAGCAAATAACATTTCCCTTAAAATTTGTACAGAATAAGTGAATGGCAAGAAATTACTTATATTTTGGAAAAACTTAGGTAGAACTTCCATTGGGAATGTACCACCATCAGAACATAATTGTAATACTAGAAGTACTATAGCTGCCCCTTCTCCTACTAGTCCAAATAAACTTACTAGCGCATAAAGTATAGCATCAAAGGAAAGCGCCATAACCATTAAAGAACCAAAAAGTAGTACTGGATGTGTTGGAACAATTCCAAGGGATAAAGTTACAAAACCTAGTAGTATTGCTTGCACTATACCTATTACGGCGTAATTAAAGTATTTACCTATAACAAAATCAAATCTGTTTAATTCGCTATAATTTTCTTTTTTAACCTTTAATATAAGCATCATAAGTACTGCACCTAGCCATAATGATATTGGTAAAAAGTATGGAGCTAGTCCTGTACCATAATTGTCTATCTCATCAATATTAGTTTCAGATATTTTTACTGGATTACCAATAAACGTTCCAAGATCTTTACTTGGTGATTTTACATTATCATTAATTGTTTTGATGCCACTTGTTAAACCAGTTTTTAAATCTTTATTTCCAGTATTTAAAGTTGTTAAAGCATCTCCCAGTTTAGTTGATCCATCTGCAAGAAGCTGTGTACCAGAAGCTAAAGCAGGCATTTTATCATTAAGCTGATTTATCCCACTATTTAATGTAGATGAACCATTATATAATTGATTAGATGCATCTGCAAGAGCTGGCATACTAGTATTTAAAGTTCCAAGCCCTGTAGCCACTTTACTAGACCCTTGTTTTAAGGCATCTAATCCTGTGGACAATTGATCTACTCCAGCGGTGTATTGATTTACACCAACTGTATATGGCTCAAGAGCTGATGTATTAAAATTGTTTAGTCCAGTATTAAATTGTGATACTGCTGAACCAGAAATTTTAATATCAAGCTGAGATGATAAATCTTTAGTACCATCAGCCACTACAGCTGTTCCAGCTGTTAATTGTTTAACCTTTGTCTTATTATCAGCACTAGAAGCCTTTGCAGCTATTGCTTCCATTGTTTTCATATACTTTTGCATATTTGGATTAGTTTTTGCTTTAGGATCGTCTTTGAAAAATGCTTCTAAGTCAGCCTGTGCAGTACTGATTGCTTGCTGACTATCCGCTGTATTTTGAACTAATTCAGTAACTCCAGCTTGAACACCTTTAGCTCCGTCATTTAATTTATCCGCTCCATACTTTAATCTTGATGTCATTTTACTATAACCTGGGAGTAATGTGCTGTTATATGCTGAATTTACACCAGCACTAGCATTAGTTATATCTTTTGATTTTGAATTTAGCGCAGCTGCCCCCTTATCCGCATCAGCTACACCTTTATTTAAGGTATCAGCACCAGCAGAAAGCTGACCAACTGCATTAGTTATTGTAGGAACCTGTGAATTCAATTTTCCCAGTCCATTATTAAGTGCGGATGATCCATTTGCAAGAGCACTTGTCCCACTTTGTAATTTAGGAACTTGACTATTAAGATTATTCAAATTAGAGGATATTTGGTTATTACCATTAAAAATATCACCTGTTCCAGTAATAAGTTTATCCGTACCATCAGCGGCATCCTTTAGACCATCTCGAGACTTATAAATTGAATCAAATGCAGTCTCTCCATATTTTGCGGCAATGGTTTGTTTGATTTGAACCAAAATCTCATCTTTAATATTTTCTGAAATTTTAGTGCCAATATAGTTTTTCTTATTATTTGATACAAACTTTATTGTAGGCACCAATACTTTACCATTCTTCGCATTAGCAATTTTTTCAGAAAAATCTTTTGGTATTTCAATTGAAGCAAAGTATTTGTCATTATTTATTCCATTCTTTGCATCTTTACTGCTTACAAACACAAAACCAATGTTTGTTTTATCCTTAAGTTTTTTAACAGTATCCTTACCATAATTCACTTTTTCATTGTTTAATGTGGCGCCAGAATCATTATTCACAACTGCCACACGATAATTTTTCAAATCACCATAAGGATTCCAATAGGCCTTTAAATATAAAAAGCTATATAATAAAGGGATAAGTATAACGGCTATAAGTGCTATTATTTTTATTTTGTTTTCAAAAAATGATTTGGACTCTGTTTTAAATACGTTAAATAAATTCATGTTATGACCTCCTATTGATGTGTACTGACTAGTCAGTATTTAAATTATACAACATTTTTAGACAAAATACAAGTTATTATTATACATTCTATACACGTACATAATAATCAATGAATACTATAACTTTCCACCCTATTATATTGTAAATATAAGATGAATTTTATTTATTCTATTTTGTATCATGAACAATTTAATGATATAATTATATATCGTCATAGCATATGACAAATAAAAACGTAAAGTGAGAATAATAATATGAGAAATGATCAATTAGAACACGCAATAGTTAAAATGGATAACGATATTGCAGCTATCAATATCGCTAAAAAGTACTTATCTAACAAAGATGAAATAGATGAGGTAAGAGATAGTTTAAATAATAAAAAACAATTGCTGTCTAATGAACTATATGCCGAAGACCACAAAAGTTACGCAAAATGTCGCGAAGTTATAGGCCAATTATTAGATAAACAATTAGAAAAAGAAGATCAAGTAAAATTGCTTGAATCCATAAAAGAAATCTTTGGAAGACAAGCACCAAATGTGAGCAAAAAAAGTAACGGTCTTAACGGATGGTTAAAAGAGCTTTGCATTGAATATAGCTGGATTAAAAACGAAGCCACTGATTGGGATAACTTAGTTATAACTGGATTTGGATTATACAAAGAAAGCTAAGAGATTCAGTTGTCAGATTCCAGAGGCCAGGTTCCAGTTACTGTGAAATGGCAATGTAACGGATATAAAAAGGACATGAATTTGTTTAGCTCAAATTCATGTCCTTTTTATATCCTTATTCTTTCATTTCAATCATATATTTAACAATAAGTTCATCCAAACGTTGACTTATGACCAAAGTTTTGTCTTTACTCCCCATTTCATCATAGATAGCACAGATTTCATTTAGAATATCCCTTAACTCTTCAATATCTTTTTTAAGCTGGCCTTTATACGTGTCTTTAATTATTTTTTCTCCCATATTTTTCCTTCCATGTTTGTACACATTTTTTTATATGTTTAATGCACCTACGAAAAAAATATAGTAGCATACCAACCAATTGCATTTTATATAAAAAACATTCTAAATCCATAGTAATGAAATATATTTTACAAAATTACAGCAATTAACTCTATTATATCCAAATAAAGAATATAATAAATTGGCTATAAGCACATTTTTATCCTTGTCTCATAGCCTACCCATCATTTATTAAATTGTATTTTATGAATTTACAATCTTCACCTTGCAATATGAGGTAAAATTATTGTTATAATTTCTTCAATAACGTTGACTTCCATTTTAGAACATTTACTTATTAAAGAGTGTAACTTATCATATTCTTGGTCATTACTTTTCTCTCCAAATATCAAATAATCTATTGATACATGTAAACAATCTGAAACGTTTATCAGCGTTCCGATGCTCATTTTCCTTTCTCCTCTTTCAATTTGACCTACGAAAAAGGGGGATAAGTTTAACAGTTCAGCAAATTTTTCTCTGGACATTTCAAATGTTTCCCTCTCATTCCTAATTTTTTCACCAATTTCCTTGTAATTAACCGTTTTCTTCATAGTCTCACCCATAATAAATTTACCTAAAAATTATGATTTATAACATATGCCACATGCCTAAAATTAAATTTTACACATAGCCTACCACTAAAAATATATATTATAAAATAAATTTCCACCTTATTATTTGAAAGTAACAAAAAAATTATACTTGTCACTTGGTATCTGGAATCTGGCAACTACTTCTATGTTCTTTGTCACTTTGTGAAGCTACATCAAATAAGCTTCTTGTTCGTAGCTCCTTCTTCAATTCCCCAAAAGTTAATGCCTTTGACATCTTACTCTTCTTAATCTCAATTTCTCTTTCAGTATCTGATGATAAATCAAAATAATTGTCGCTAAATATTCCATCTGTTTCTCCAAGTTCAAGTTCAATGCTTTTAGCATACATCTTTGTACTTACTGTTATTATAAATTTATCTTCATGTTCAGTAAGTAAAGTCTCAATCTTAGGGTCCTGAAATTCAAAGTATTTTGGCAAAACAAACAATAGAGTATGGGAAGATATATAACCTTCATCTCCATAAAGAGAATACTCAAAATAAATATTTCTTTTTTCTTCCTTGGTTTTTAGAAATTGTGAGAAGTCTAAGTTTTCTATAAGCATAGCTGACAATTTAGGAGCCTTAACATCTAGAGTTTCTTCTTTTAAAATGCCTGAGTTCTGATTAATAAGTCTCCAAACTATGGTTCCGCTAAACTCTCTAAGAGTATCATTTGTAATATGAAGTTCCAAATTCACATCATCGTCACTTACAGATAATAAAACTGGAGCATAAAATCTTTTAGCATAATAATGCATAGCCTTCCATCTTCCATAGTAGTCAATGCTTGACCAAGAAATAACAGGACAGCAGTCATTTACTTGCCAATAGGTTGATCCCATGCATCTCCCTCTATTTCTTCTCCAATGTTCAATTCCCATCTTTATACCCTCAGCTTGTAAAACTTGTGAAGCATATATTATTGATTTAAAATCTTTGGGATATTTATAACTACTGAACAAATATTCCATAATAAGTTTGCTACCATATCCATTTGTCCCACACTTTTGATGTTTTTCCATTACTGGAGAAAATATATTCCTGTCTTCAGGTAATGTAAATGTCTTTATCGTTTTCATTGAAGGGAATGATTGAAAACCATATTCACTGGCAAATCTAAAAAAATGTTTTCTAAAATCACCAAATGGTTTGCGACCATGCCATACATCCCAATAGTGAACATCACCTTTATTTTCAGCTCCTGGGTCTAGAAATCCTCCCCCAGAAGAAGGTGACGCTGGCCAATAGAATGTATTTGGATCTAGCTCACCAAGTATTTCTGGGATAATCACTTCAAATTGTCTTATATAATCCATCTTTAACTTCATATCCTGTGGAATACCCCATTGAATCCAACCCAGTTCCATTTCATTGTTACCGCACCATAAACCTAAACAAGCATGATTTCTTATTCTCTTCACATTATCTTTAATCTCTTCACATATATTTTCTTCAAAGCCTCCTGCGAGATCATAAACACCGCAAGCAAACATAAAGTCCTGCCATACTATAAGTCCATACTCATCACATAAATCATAGAAGTAGTCGTCTGGATAAAATGCACCACCCCATACACGAATACAGTTAAAATTAGCATCTACGCAGCTATCTATGAGCTTTCTAGTTTTATCAATACTGCAGCGACCTATTATGCTGTCCTCAGGTATATAATTAGCTCCCATTGCAAATATATCTATTCCATTTATCCGAAAATCAAAAGTTTCTCCCCACTTATCTGGTTCCCTTCTAATTGTTAAAGTTCTTAATCCTACTCTCTTCTCCTCATAATCTATTCGTTGTTCTCCATGCTTTAATGCAATCTTTAAAGTGTAGAGATTTTGCTGCCCATAACCACTCGGCCACCAAAGCTTTGGTTCATTAACTTCAAGGGTAACAGTAGTTTTTTCTTCTGCTAACTCTACTGTTTCGGAAACTTTATCCCCGGTTGGAGACAATAATATCAATTCCACCGAATAATCTTCTTTACCATCTATAATCTCAATATTAACATTCACATTTAATGTAACCTTATCCTTATCATGCTTTTGGGTTACATAGAAATTTTTAAGTTTTGCAAAGCTGTAACAAACCAAGTTTATATCTCTCCATATGCCTTCATCAGGAAGCTGTGGTCCCCAATCCCAGCCAAACGTGCTGTGAGCCTTTCTTATATGCTCGTAGCCTTTTATAGTACTATCTACTCCCCATAACGGTCTTCTCTTGTTAGCATCCTCTATAAATTTAATAGGTGAATAAAAAATGATATGGATTTTATTTTTTCCTTCATTAAGATCCGGCCTAATATTAAACTCATAATGCCTGTGCATATTATTTGTCTCAGCAATAGTTTTTCCGTTAATTATAATCCTTGATAAAGTATCTAATCCTTTGCAACTAAGCTTTACCATGTTGTAGCTTAAAACCTTTTTATCAACCTGAAATTCTCTTTCATATTCATAATCATACCTTGATAGTTCCCTTATATCGTCCTCATTTTCCCTGTAAAAAGGATCTTCAATCTTTCCAGCAGTGAGTAAATCCTTATAAACAGAACCCGGAACACAACCTTCAATCCATTCTATATCATCAGTTCTTTTCATCTTCCATAAACCATTAAGTGTCAACGTTTCCATAGTACGCCCCCTTGCAGTACTTGACTTTTAATTTTACTATTTTTTATAAATATTTTCAACATTTACCTGTTCTCTGTTCTCTATTAACTGTTTTATAAATATCTCTACAAGTTTAGGTTCAAATTGAGTTCCTGAATTTTTTCGTAATTCATCCATTGCAACTTCCTCTGATAATGCACTCCCATAACTTTTCTTACTAGTCATTGCATCATAGGCATCTGCAATAGCTATGATTCTTGATTGCAATGGTATCTGCTTACCTTTTAAACCTTTTGGATATCCTTTCCCATCCCATCTTTCATGATGATACAATACGTATTTCGCCATATCGGCCATATCTGGTACTGTATTAAGTATTCTGTAACCTATTTCTGGATGTCTCATAATTTCTTTACGTTCATCCTCTGTAAATTTTTCTGACTTATAGATCAATTTCCCATCTATGGCTATTTTGCCTATATCATGAAGTAATCCAACTGACTTAAGTTCCTGAATTTCAGTTTCTGTAAGTCTAAGAGTTTCCCCCATATTTTTGCATAATACTGAAACTCTATTGGAGTGTTCTCCTTCCATTTTATTTTTTCCATTGAGGTTCTTAATCATTGTTTTAATTGCTTTTCCTCTTGCAGTCGGTCCAAAAAAAAGCTTTTTCTTATACATTTTATCTTCAGCTCTTTTGAATATCTTATGAATTTTTTCTTGTTTTTTATCCTTAGTTTCATATCCAAACGAAATGGATATATCAATGTCACCTACTTTTTCATTTAACAATAATCCATTGATACGCTTAATAATTTTCTGGGTTTCAAGACCATTTGTTTTAAGTAAAATAATAACAAATTCGTCCCCTGAGAGTCTTGCGACAATGTCACCTTCTCTACATCCCGACTTTATAACTTCTGCTACTTTTATAAGGAGCTTATCTCCCATTGCATGTCCAAATGAATCATTTATTAGCTTTAATCCATTTACATCACCCATAACAATAGTAATAGGGAGATTTTTTTCTGCGTCAAGTCTCATTAACTCTTCTTGATAAAATCTACGGTTGTATAATCCCGTTAGCTGGTCATGATAACTTAGATAGAAAATTTCTTTTTCCTTTTTTTTACGTTCTTCTATATCAATGGCCACACCTGTAAAATATATTTCACCATTCAAATGGAATTTATTCACAGTAAAATACATAGGGACTGTTGTACCATCCTTTTTAGGTATTGCTATCTCCCCATCACCAAATCCATCTTTAAGAGCCCTATGATAACCATCAACTATAGCATTATAACTTTCTGAATCATCTTTATACCAATCCAAAAGATTGATTTTTTTCAATTCTTCTAAGGAATACCCCGTCATATCATCATGTTGTTTATTAGATCTCAATAATTCACCTTTCTCATTATAGAGATAGATGATCCCAGGTGAACTATCAAATATTGCATCTGTTAGTATCTTTTCCCTCGCTAAGTGATCTTCTGCCCTTTTACGAGTGATAAGCATCCCGAGTCCTCTAGTATATACTTCCACCAACATGTCTTCATCAAAAAATTTACCTTTTTCCATACATAACGCAAAATTTCCTAGCACAATATTATTTCTTGTAATTTTCACTAATACTACTTCACCCATATTAGATATTTTCTCTATTAAAGTGCCCAATGGTTTGGGCAGAATACCTTCTAGTAGTTCACTTAAAGAACTAAAGTGAGTAGTAGTTCTAGTATTTATTTTTTTATCGTATAATGGGTTGCTTTCCCATATTTTATTTTCAATATCAAACCCAATTATACGTGAAACTTTTTTAACTATTCCCTTATCTCCTGATACCGCCTTAGTCGTACATTTTTTTCCTTCTTCATCATATAGATTAAATACAGCATATTTGGCTCCACATATCTTTAAAAAATCATCTGATATTTTTTGATAGCAAATTTCTTGTCCGTCCATCTGTAAAAACTCTTCAGATATCTGAACCAGTTTTTCCATTACATCTATCCGACTTTTTTCTTTAGTCACATCAACGAACTGTGTGGTGAAATAATATTTTTCATCAGAATGTACACTTACTCTATACCAGCATTGTAGCGAGTTTGAGAACTGTTCAAATTCTTTTTTTCCGCCACTAATTGCAATATCTCCATAAAACTTAATCCAATTAAATTCATCTTTTTTTATGCTTGGTAATACCTTGGTAATTTTTCTACCAACTATATCTGTTCCCTTTAGTCCTGTGAGTCTTTCAAATGCAGGATTAACTTCAATAAATTCATAATCACAAGGGATACCATCTTTATCACGTATTATTCGGTGATATGCGTATGCGATTTGTGATTCTTCAATCAATTTTTTATAAAAATTATCATCCATAGGAACCACACTCCAATTTAATTCTATCTTAAATATACATTTTTTTCATACGATTAGCAATCAAAAAATGCCAGTTGGACTACAGATAAATCCGCAGTCCAACTGACTCTCAAAGCTGATACAATTAGATTATATCAAATATATTTGTTATTTAAGATCATTAACAGCTTTTTTTATTTTATCAGCACCCTCTAAAGCAGTTTTTGTCCACAATACTTTTGCAGGAATCATTTGTTCAATTTTAGTATAAGTTTGATTTATTACAGGTATATTGACAATGTTGGTACTTTGAAAACACATTAAAACAAACCAACAAGCAACTACTATCATAACTATCTTAAATATAGCACCTATTACTTTAGATACTACATAAAAAGCAACAATAGCTAATATGATAAGTATTATTGTGTTGCTAGTTAAATGTATTGGACTTTTACTAATTATATTATTTACATTTTGCATTTATATTCTCCTTTTTGAGTTCTACTTAATGTACCCGGTTTGCCACTGGATTTTTTCTTACTAGAGTAACCATTAACTTTCTTTTCTGCCATGAAAATATAATAACCATCTATTTCAGTTATTTTAACACCGCCAAAAATTGAAATTAATTTATTTTTATACCATTCTTTTCTTTTAGTGACCATATACATTTTTCCACCAATAACTAATCTATTAAATCCTTTTTCAATAAATTCCTTTGGAATGGAAAAATCCATATGGTATGGTGGATTAGAAAGTATTAGAGTAAAATCTTTTTCAACAATATTTTTAAATCCATCACTTTGATATAACTTAACTCCTACCACATTATTAATAGAAATGTTTTCCCTTGCAAGTTCTATTGCTTTTTCATCTATATCCGTCATAACTACATTAGCTCCCCCTGCTATTTTCGCCGAGAGTATTCCAACTGTTCCGTAACCACAGCCTAGATCCAATACTTTATCATCACTTTTAATTTCAGCAACTGATAACATTGCTAAAGTTCCCCTATCAATATTTTGAGGAGAAAAAACATCATTTGATGTATTAAATTTCATGTTTATATCTTTTATAGTTGTATCAATCATAATTTAGCCTCCGCTACTTGAATTATAGTACGAACAAAGATGTGTTAAAATGAATAATGAATGTATTAATTTTAACACATCTTTACCTTTTAGCGAAAAGATCATTTGTGAATTAAATATAAACATTTAATTGACGTATTCCTAAGTCATAAACCTTAACTGCTATTTATTCCTTTCATAAGGATTAAGGGACGTATTCCTCCGTTGCACTACGGAATGCGGGCTTTATCCCTAAGTCATAAACCTTAACTGCTATCTAATCCTTTCATAAGGATTAAGGGACGTATTCCTCCGTTGCACTACGGAATGCGGGCTTTATCCCTAAGTTCAGACTTCGCTACTCTCGTCTTCACTAAGGGCTAAATGCCTCACTAAGGGCTAAATGCCGATACTGTCCTCTTTCCAATGATTCATCTAATTTTATTTCTCCAATGGAAACCCTCTTTAAATATAGCACATAACATCCTACTGCCTTTAACATACGTTTTACCTGATGGTTACGTCCTTCTGAAATAGTAAGATATCCAGAGACTGCTGGCTGGTTATAATATTGCGAATCTATATTATAAAAATTTTCAATATCAATTTCATGTTCAAAGTCTTTATATAGCCCATTTTTTTGCACTTCAATTTTGCTAGCCTTGGTTTGTATTTTGCCTTTTCCTATTAAAATTCCTTGCTGCAGTTTTTCGCTATCTTCCTTATCTAATGAACCCAAAGCCCAAAAAAAATAAGTTTTTTCAATATGGTTTTGTGGATCCATTAATTTATGTTCAAATTCACCATCATTGGTAAATAGCAATAATCCTTCTGTATCTTTGTCTAATCTTCCAACATGGAATACTCCATTCATATTTTCATCAGCAAAATAATCAAATACTGTTTTATTCTCTGTATCCTTTCTTGCAGTAACGCAGCCAGCCGGTTTATTAAACATATAATATTTTTTTCCAGTATAAACAACTACTTTACCAAGGAATTCAATAACATCAGAACTTTCATTAATGAGCCTTGCATGGTCTGTAGTAACAGCTCCGTTTACCTTAACCATACCTTCATTAATATAAATCCTAACCTTTTTCCTCATTCCAACAGAAGATTGTGCTAAAAATTTATCTAATCTCATCTCTCTTAACCTCACAAAAAACACGCAGTACTTTTACCCTACGTGTAAATATTATTAGTTAAATATAAACTTCTTTTTGCAGAATCTAGCTTTGACTTTCATTTAAATTTGTCTTTTTCATCTCATGCACATTCATCATAAAAACTCTCTAATTTCCGCTTCTTAAAAATACGAAAAGGACTTTCTTCTGAATTATCATAAATATGGCATATATCACTAACATCAACAACATCTTTGACTAATTCAAGTGCACGATCATATCTACTTATAATCTTGTCTTCCGGAACATCATGCCCGCCTGCTTCTACTCTTGTTTTTACGCGATATATATTTATTATTGGATCAGCAGTAAGAATATAATAACATCTTATAAAATACCCTTTTTTCTTAGCTCTCCTCAATAAATTTAGATTACGATCCGTTGACATAACTGTTTCAAAACAAAATTCTTCCATATTATTAAGATGTTCTTCTCTTTACTGTTCTGCTAGCTCTGCAGCCTCAATATCTTAACATTTCAAATTCTTTTTAATTTCATCAGCATTAATATAATCCATCGGAGGCTTTAACAATTCAGTGAAAGTACTTTTACCCGATCCATTAGGTCCTGCAAACACTACTATTTCAGTATTTTTTTGAGACTCTTTCACTGTAACGCCCCTTTCTTATCCTTTCTATACTTTGAATAATATTTTATAGCTCTTTACTCTTATTTTTATACAAAATTTCTAACGAAATCTCCTTCTTAAAACACTTTTCCATTATTATATCATAGCAATTAGCAAATATTATAACACAAAAGCCTTCTAGAAAGTTATTTACAACATTTCCACGATTACAATAAATCTTTGTCAGTAAAAATGAACATGTTCCTAAGCTATATACCTTAGTTGCTATTTTATCCTAAGAAAGGATTAATGGACGTAATCCTCTTCTGTGCTACGGAATGCGGGCTTCATCCCTAAGTTCAGACTTCGCTACTCTCGTCTTCACTAAGGGCTTTATATCTCAATGAATAAAACCTTAGTTGTTTTTTTAATCCTTTCAAGGGAATAAGGACCGTATTCCTCCGCTGCGCTACAGAATGCGGGCTTAATCTCTAAGCTCAAACTTCGCTACACTCGTTTTTGCCAAGAGATTAATGCCACACTCTCCACATGTGCAGTTTGAGGGAACATATCTACTGGTTGAATCTCTAGTGCCTCATAACCTAAAGTTTTAAGGATATTAAGATCTCTAGCTAAAGTTCCAGGATCACAGGATACATAAATAATTTTTTTAGGATTCATAGTTGCTATTGCCTCTAAAAGTGATAAAGCACAACCTTTTCTTGGTGGATCCACTACAACTACATCTGCACTAATTCCCTTATGGATCAGTTCAGGTATAACTGTTTCAGATTCTCCCACAATAAATTCTGCATTTACGACTCCATTTTGAATAGCATTTGCCTTGGCGTTATCAATAGCCTCTTCAATAATTTCTATGCCATAAACTCTTTTAGCCTTTTGTGATAAAAATAAGGATATAGTCCCTGTGCCACAATAAGCATCAAACACAATTTCATCACCCTTTAAATCCGCATATTCCAAAACTTTTTTGTATAATATTTCTGTTTGCACAGGGTTTACCTGAAAAAAAGATAATGGAGATATATCAAATTTAAAATCTTCTATTGTATCCACTATTTTGTCTTGTCCAAATAATGTAATACACTTTTGTCCTAGGATTACATTAGTATCATTTTTATTTACATTTTGGATTATACTTTTTAAGTCAATTACATTAGTCTTTAAACTGTTGATCAGTTCAAGTACATATGGCAGCTTTTTAGAATTTACAACAATTACTACCATTACTTCACCAGTTTTAAAGGACTTTCTAACCATTAAGTGCCTCAATATGCCTTGTCCAGTCTTTTCATCATAAGTAGGTATATTAAATTTTTCTGCCCAAGTCTTAACAATTTTCACTATGTTATCAAATGCTTCATGTTGAATATAACACTTATCCATAGGTATTATATCATGGCTTCTTGGCGCATAAAACCCCATCATTACTTCACCATTTTTGCTGCTAATAGGTAGTTGTGTTTTGTTTCTATACCTATATGGTGTATCCATTCCAATAGTTTCATGTATCTTCACACCACTAATACCATCCCTAGCAATTGGCAGTTTCCCTATTCTTTGAGCGCAATCCTCTACTCTTTTTTTCTTAAACTCTAGTTGTGCTTCATATTTTAAATGCTGTAATTGGCACCCTCCACATCTATTGTATATTGGACATATTGGCTGTGCTCTGCTGGCCGACTTTTGTATTATCTCCATAATTTTTCCAACAGCAAAATTTTTATTTACCTTTAATATCTTTATTTGAACTTCTTCTCCTTGAATAGCACCCTTCACAAAGATTGTAAAATCATCTATTCTTCCGATTCCTTCACCTTCATACCCGAGTGCATCTATGTTAACTGTGTATATTTCATTTTTAATAACTGGAATCTCTTTTTTCATATATTTCACCTTTCCAAATCAAGTCTATTATAATTATAATTATAATTATAACATATATCTATGATTTTGCAGTAAATGCTTCACATTTGGTGCACTTACTGGATTCACACTTTTTGCCATATATCTGAACACTTTTTGCACAACACAAATTGCCACTATTATAAGTGCACTGTTTAGCGTCACAAATCACTTCAGGAATCATCTCTATATCATCGCTATTAACTATCTGTTTCATTTCCCCCATTATGTTGGTATTGATAATACTGGTAAATGTATTTTTAAAATTTCTGTTTAAATATGTGGCACAATCTGTGTCTTCTATGTTAGAACTAATTCCTTTAATTGCAACATGAATGCTCCTAGCCGAGCATAATAATCCATTTATATTGTATATGCAACTTACAGCACTACACATGAAATTTTTCATATATTTACCACCTCGTTTATAATTTAAAATAGCAGTTAGGCTTTCAAAACAAATAACAATTCAATATGATTTTATTTTTAACCTATCCCAGTAATTTTATTCATGGTTAAGCATCTTAAAAGAAATATCAATCCAAGGATTCCCATAATATTTTAACGATAACCTGAACTATTGTGCAAAAAAAAGTTGCACCACACGGATGCAAAGGAATCAGTCGCCATTTTGTTAAGCTTACAAGTTTAGTCTATCATTGCGTTATTTTATCCACAATACAAAATTTTAAACATTAACATATATTTTACCTAAAATAAATAAACGTAGCTATAACAAAATTATTAAATAATTTGTTATAGCTACGTAATGTTAAAATGTAATTTTGCTATTTGTTTAATTATGCCTTAAAAAAACTATTTTTCAGATCCGACTACATGAACCTTAAGCATATTTGTTGATCCTGCTAATTGAACTTGAATTCCAGCAGCAACAACGACTAAATCGCCATCTTTAACAAATTTGTATTCTTTAGCTTTCTTTACTGATTCAACTATTAATGCATCAGTAGATTCAACCTTTGGTGCAACTATTGCATATACTCCAAAGCTAAGTGCTAATGATCTAGCAACTTTTTCATCTGGTGTAACTGCGATAACTGGAGCTTGTGATTTATATTTAGCAACCATTCTAGCTGTGCTTCCAGTTTGAGTAGCAGTAACGATAGCCGCAACATTAAGTGCGCTAGCTGTTTCACAAGTTGCAAGGCTTATTGCATCTGCAACATTTGTAATTGCAGATTCTCTTTTCTTTTTAAGTACTGTTTTGTAATCCAATTGTTTTTCGGCAGCTATTGCAATTTTAGCCATAGTTTGTGCAGCTTCTACTGGATATGCTCCATTAGCACTTTCACCACTAAGCATTATACAATCTGTACCATCAAATATAGCGTTTGCTATGTCTGAAGCTTCTGCTCTTGTTGGTCTTGGATTTCTTATCATAGAATCAAGCATCTGAGTAGCAGTTATAACAACTTTTCCTGCTGCGTTACATTTTTTAATTATCATCTTTTGAGTAAGTGGAACCATTTCTATAGGAATTTCTACTCCCATGTCTCCTCTTGCTACCATTACACCATCTGAAGCTTCGATAATTTCATCTATATTATCAACGCCTTCTTGATTTTCAACTTTTGAATATATTTGGATATGTTCTCCACCATTGTCTTTTAAAACTTTTCTTATTGCGTTAACATCTGCTGCTTTTCTTATGAATGAAGCTGCAACTGCATCAACTTCCATCTCACATCCAAAGACTAAATCGCCCTTATCTTTATCAGTCATAGCTGGTAATTTAATTGAAACGTTAGGAACGTTAATTCCTTTATGACTTCCAACCATTCCAGTATTAGCTACTGTACATAAAATGTTAGTTCCATCAATAGAATCAACTGTTAATCCAACAAGACCATCATCTATAAGAATTGTGCTTCCTTTTTTAACATCCTTATAAAGATCTGTATATGTTATTGAACATTTGCTTGAATCTCCAAGAACTTCTTCACCACAAACAACAGTAAATTTATTTCCTTTTTGTAGTTCTAATTTTCCACCATCAAAATTATGAGTTCTTATTTCTGGTCCTTTAGTATCAAGAATAATAGCTATTGGTTTATTATATTTTTTTCTTAGTTTTTTAACAAGGTCCATTCTTCCTCTATGCTCTTCATGATCACCATGTGAAAAATTATGTCTTGATGCGCTCATTCCAGCTTCAATTAGCTTTGATACAACCTCATCTGTTTCACTTGCTGGTCCTACTGTAAAAATCATTTTAGTCTTTTGCATTTTTTACATATCTCCTTTTAATTAAATTCTAGTAATATATATCAATTATTATAAAGCATCTCAAAAAAATAAAGTGAAATTGATCTTTATTTTTAAAAATGTCTAAATATTATTTTGAAAGCATTTTTGATATTTCATATAGTGATTCGTCAAATTTTCTTGGTACTGCTAAAGCCTCATCTATATCATCATCAGTTATTTTATTTTCTCTTATTCCAATAACTCTTGATGATTCTCCTTCAATTAAAACCTCTACAGCTCTCACACCCATTTTAGATGCAAGCATTCTATCAAATGAGGATGGACTTCCACCTCTTTGAATATGTCCTAGTATTGTAGCCCTTGCTTCTATACCTGTAGCTGCCTCAACTTTTTTAGCAAGTTCAGCCGAACCACCAATACCTTCTGCAACGATAATTAAATTATGCATTTTCCCTTTTAATTTTCCTTCAAGAATACTTCTGCATAACTCGTCAAAATCATAACCCTTTTCTGGTAATAATACAGATTCTGCTCCACCTGCAATGCCAGAATATAAAGCTATGTCTCCACAATCTCTTCCCATCACTTCAACAATACTAACTCTCTCATGAGAAGTTGATGTATCCCGAATCTTATTTATAGCATCTAATACTGTGTTTAAAGTAGTATCAAATCCTAATGTATAATCTGTATATGGTAAATCATTGTCAATAGTTCCTGGAATACCAACTGTAGCTACTCCAAGTTTTGAAAGTTTTTGAGCTCCCATAAAAGAACCATTACCGCCTATAACTACAAGTCCATCTACTCCAAACACTTTAAGTACTCCGGCTGCCTTTCTTCTTCCTTCATCAGTAAGAAATTCGGCACATCTAGCAGTTCTTAAAACAGTCCCACCTCTTTGTATTATATCAGATACATCGTATCTTTTCATTTCAAAGAGTTCGCCATTAATCAAGCCACTGTAACCTCTCTTTACTCCCATTACTTTGAGTCCCTTGTCTAATGCAGTTCTCACTACAGCTCTTATAGCTGCGTTCATTCCTGGTGCATCTCCGCCACTTGTCAATACAGCAATAGTTTTCATACATATACCTCCTACGACCACTTGGGACTTAACTTGTCCCACATATTTTATAACTGGCTTATTAATTAGTATTTCTTCATAAACATCTATCCTATACAATTCTAATTGAAATGACAAAAAACATCAATGGTTTATCGAAAATATAACAATGTTTTTAAATATCTCTCATATTATTTTATGTATATTATAAAATTATATACTTATAGTTTTTTATAATGAAGTAAAAATAAAAAAACAGGTCAGTATAAGGCATCTGAAAAGAAATAACCATACTGACGTGTTTACTAAAATATATTAACTTCTATATTACTTTTACATTAACATCACCAAATCTTTTTCTAAGGAAATTTAATACTTCAATTTCTTCATCTATCCAAAGATTTTCTGGAAGTAAAAATTTTTTTCTTTCCTTTTTAGTACATATATAAATTGGAGTACTTCCACAGTATTCAGATAAAACGCTGCTTATATCTTTGATTGTATCCCTTACTTGATCTTCTTCTTCAATTTGCACATAAATCTTTGTATCAGATGCTTTAACAAGTGGTTTGATTTCCTCAGCCAGTATTTTAGGTTGTTCTTCTTCCCTTATACTCACTCTACCTTTTATTATTACTAGCCCATCTTCATTAATCAAAGCGTTACTCTTGTCTAATACCTTTGGAAAAACTACAATTTCAATTTCACCATATATATCTTCAATCTTAATGAAAGCCATCATGGTATTTTTTTTTGTGATTTTTCTAGAAACTTCTGTTATTATTCCTCCAATAACTACTCTATCTCCATCCTGAAATTTATAAATGCCCTCTGCGCCCTCTGCAACCTCTTCGCCATCTGTGTTTTCTAAAGACTCATCACCTATTATGTCTGAAATTTTAGTATTGGTTACAGCATTAAGAGTTTCTGCATATTCATCTAGTGGGTGGCCTGATATATAAAGCCCTGTCATCTCTTTTTCCATGGATAGTATATATTTTTTATCAAATTCCTTGATGTTAGGATATTTTATATCCATCTTTTCATCATCTTTATTACTAAAATCCGCAAAAAGGCTCATCTGTCCATCGATATTCTTTTTCTTCTGACCACCAATACCATCCATTATCTTTTCATATACTGCAGAAAGTTTTGACCTATAAACATTAAAGCAATCAAATGCTCCTGCCTTAATTAAACTCTCTACTGCCCTCTTATTCACGACTCCAATATCTGCTTTGTTGCAAAAATCCACAAAGCTCACAAACTTACCTTTTTTATTTCTAGTAGCTACAATGCTCTCTATTACGTTAAACCCAACATTTTTAACTGAAGCAATACCAAAACGAATTATCTCGCCATTAACCGTAAACTTAGCAAAACTTTCATTTATATCTGGTGGTTTAATCTCAATATTAATTTCTTTTGTATATCTAACATAATAAGCTACCTTTTCGTTGATTCCCATAACGCTATTTAACATTGCTGCTATAAATTCCGTTGGATAATATCTCATTAAATATGCCGTATCATATGCCACAACTGCATATGCTGCAGCATGAGATTTATTAAATGCATAACTTGCAAAGTCCATCATAGAATCAAAAATTTTGTTTGCTGCCACTTCTGAAATACCATTTCTAATACATCCTGCAACTTCAATCTTTCCATCCTCATCAACAATTCCATGTACGAAATTTTTTCTTTCTTCTTCCATAACATGCTGTTTTTTCTTAGACATGGCACGTCTTACAAGATCACTTCTTCCCATAGAATACCCTGCTAAATCCCTTACTATCTGCATTACTTGTTCCTGGTAAACCATACACCCGTAAGTAACTCCGAGGATTGGTTCCAGTTCTGGTGTTATGTATTCAACTTCAGATGGATTATTTTTGTTTTTAATATACCTTGGTATCTCATTCATTGGACCTGGTCTATAAAGACTAACTCCGGCTATTATATCCTCAAGACAATCTGGCTTAAGTTCCTTCATAAAACTTGTCATTCCAGTTGATTCAAATTGAAATACCCCTACAGTCTTTCCATCACCAATCATTTTGTATACTTTTTTATCATCAATATCTATATTATCTAAATCTATAGTAATCCCTTTGTTATCTTTTATCATAGTTATAGCATCTTTTAAAACTGTGAGAGTACGAAGTCCAAGGAAATCCATTTTCAAAAGACCAAGTTCTTCTAAAGTCCCCATGGTAAATTGGCTAACAATGGCCTCATCATTTTTAAGTAGCGGCACAAAATTAACCAGTGGCTGGGATGCAATAACTACACCTGCCGCATGAGTTGAAGTATGTCTTGGAAGACCTTCTAAATCTTTCGAAACATCTATAAGTGCTTTTACCCTAGGTTCTTCATCATAAATTTGTTTGAGTTCAGTGTTTATCTCAAGTGCCTTATCTATACTTATTTTTAGAATGCTAGGTATCATCTTTGCAATTCTATCTACCTCAGCATAGGAATAATCCATTGCTCTGCCAACATCCCTAATACAAGCTCTAGGAGCCATTGTTCCAAAGGTTACAATTTGGGATACATTGTTTTTACCATACTTTTCAACAACGTAATCTATAACCTCTTGCCTTCTCTCATAACAAAAATCCGAATCTATATCTGGCATAGATACTCTTTCCGGATTCAGAAATCTTTCAAATATAAGATTGTATTTTATAGGATCAATTTTGGTGATTCCAAGAGTATAGGATACAATAGAACCTGCTCCACTTCCTCTTCCAGGACCTGTTGGTATAGAACTTTCTCTAGCAAACCTTATAAAATCCCAAACTATTAAAAAATAATCCACATAACCCATGGTTTTTATTATATCTAATTCATATTCCAGTCTATCTGTAAGCTCTTTAGTAACATCACTATACAGTGCATTAAGTCCCTTATAACAAAGGTCCTTCATGTATTCATAATGATCTACGCCTTCCTCAAGTGGGAAATTAGGAAGCTTTGATTTATGAAATTCATAATCAAAATTACACTGATCCGCTATTTTTACCGTGTTATCTAGGGCCTCTTGTACATAGGAAAACTGACTGTACATTTCCTCTGGTGATTTTAAATAGAATTGGTCTGATGCATACCTCATCCTATTTGGGTCATCCACAGTTTTTGCCGTCTGAATACATAATAAAACATCATGGGATTTATAGTCACTATTTCTTATGTAATGCACATCATTCGTTGCAACTAATGGAATATCAAGTTCCTTCGACATATCAATAAGTACTTCATTTACTCTAAGTTGCTCATCCATTCCATGATACTGTAATTCTAGGTAGAATCCTTCTTTGAAAGTTTCCTTATAGAATAAAGCAGCTTCCACTGCCTTCTCTTTACTCACCTTCAAGATTTTAGATTGTACTTCTCCACCTAAACATGCACTTAGTGCAATAATACCTTCACTGTGCTCCTTTAAAAAAGCATGGTCAACTCTTGGTTTATAGTAAAAGCCATCAATTGAAGCAGCTGAAACAATCTTCATTAGGTTTTTATATCCCGTTTCATTTTTCACTAATAACACCAAATGATAGGTATGATTATCTGGATTTGGTTCTTTTATGTGCATAGACTTTCCTGCCACATAAATTTCACAACCTATAATTGGTTTAATTCCAGCTTTTCTTGCTGCCTTATAAAAATCGACTACTCCGTACATTGCACCATGGTCAGTTATGGCAATACTTTTCATTCCAAGCTCTTTAGCCCTGGCAATTAGCTTAGGAATTTTTCCAGAACCATCTAGAAGACTATATTCTGTATGAACATGAAGGTGAACAAAATCTCTGCTCATTAAACTCCTCCTATATTAATAATTTAGTAGTTAGTATTTATTTTTAGTTATCTTTGCTGACAACATAAGTTTAGATATTAATTTTTCATTAGGACTAAACATATTTACTTCAACCTTGCAAAAGTTTCTTCCCATATCAACTATACTTGTAAAAACCTCAATTTCACTATCCATTTGAACCGGACTCATAAAATATGTATTAATACTATCTACAGATACATTAACATTGTTTTTTTCTCTAAGAGTCATAATACCCATGGTAGAAAGTAACATATTCAAAGAACTCCATGATGCTATACCTATAACGTCTAACATCTCAGCAACTATCTTTCCCTTAAAATGCATTTTTCCCTCTTTATGCTCAAATTCAAAATTCTTTAGTATCATGTTTTCAAGAGTTTCCCCAGTTTGAGGCTGCCTCAAAGTATATTGTAGGGCTTTTATTATATCTTTTCTATCCACTATACCCAACAATTTTTTATGTTCAATAACAGGACATATTTCTACGCCTTCCCATCCCATAATATGTGCAGCATAGGCCACAGTAGTTTTTGATGTAACAGTCATAAAATCCTTATTCATAAAATTGCTGATTGGTTCATAGATATTTTTGTCAATATCAAAATTCATTTCTTTAGGCGTTACAACACCAACCACATAACCCTTATCATCCAATACTAAATACTTATTTTTTTTAGTTGTGCTAACAAGTTCTCTCCACTTACTTACTGTATCATTTACATTAATATGATTAATTTTAGTCTCCATTATATCTTCAACCAAAATAATATGTTTTTTTATCAAATTTTCTGATATGGCCCTGTTTATCATAGTGGCTATGGTAAAACTGTCATAGGCAGAAGATATAACTGGTAATTGCTTTTCATCTGCTAATTCTTTAATGAAATCTGTACACTGAAAGCCTCCAACTATTAAAACCGCACAATTATTTAGTAGTGCTAGTTTTTGAATATCCTCTCTATTACCAACTATTACAAGGCATCCATCACTTATATATTCCTTTGCAGCATCATAGGTCATAGCGGCTATTATAAACTTATTCAAAGTTTTATCAATTCCGTTTTTACCACCAAGTACCGTACCATCAACCATATTTACAACTTCACTATAATTAAGTACTTCAATAGTCTTTTTTTCTACTTTATCAATTTTAATAGTTCCAACTCTAGGAATAGTGCTAACAATACCCATGTTCTCACATTCCTTAATTGCCCTGTAAGCAGTACCCTCACTTACTTCAAGTTCACTAGCTATAGTTCTCACGGATATCTTTTTTCCCGCTGTTATGGTTCCAATATAATTTATAATGTCTTGATGCTTTGACATATGTTTTACTTACCCTCTTTTCTAAGTTCTTCAGCAATTTTTTCAATTCTTCTAAGTCTATGATTTACCCCAGACTTGCCTACAGGGGGATCTAACATTTTACCTAATTCACTTAATGTTTCATCTGGGTAATTTACCCTTACTTCAGCTATATCTCTAAGATTTTGTGGTAGTCTTGAAAGTCCTAGTTCCCTTTTAATAAGCCTAATACTTTCAACTTGTCTCACTGAAGCATTCACAGTCTTACTAAGATTGGCAGTTTCACAATTTACTAGCCTATTTACATTATTCCGCATTTCCTTCATAATTCTCACATTTTCAAGTTTTAGAAGACTTGAATAAGCACCAATTATATTTAGAAGATCCACAATTTGTTCCCCTTCTTTAAGGTAAACTATATAACTGTTTTTTCTCTGTATAACCTTTGAATTCAAACTAAAACAATTTATAACTTCACTTAAATCCCTAGCATAATCCTCATTATGCGTTACGAACTCTAAATGATATGTCTTTTCCGGGTTACTTATACTTCCTCCACCTAAAAAAGCTCCTTTTATATATAGTTTTTTACATTCATCACTTTCAATTATTCTACTTGGTATACTGTAGTCAAGTGATACTATTCCGTCATCTTCCTTTAGAACAGATACCTTTATTAATAATTCTCTAACACCCATTTTTTCTGTTATATGAACTACGTATACATTGTTTTTTTTAAGAGAATTGCTCTTTTTAACTAAAATTTCTGTATGGATACCAAAATTTTCTTTTAGTATTTTGAATACGAATCTTGCAATAGCAGGATTTTCTGTAGCAACATTAAAGCTCATCTGTTTATTGCCGCCTAATGATAAGGTTCCACTTACTTTCATTATTGCTGAAATTACTGCTATAGATTCGTCCTTAGAAAAATCCGGAAATCTACAGATTTCATTTTTTACACTGGATGAAAATGACATATCTAATTTACTCCCTGCTTTGTTTTGTTTTCAATTTATTTTCCTTTAATCGTTCTGATAAATAGAAGTATTCAATAATTTTCTTTCTATCATAAAACAATTTTTTATCCATTATAGTTTCAATTAATATTGCTGCTAATTTTTCTGTATCATGTCTTACAAAACCATCTTTTATTTGGATAAAATCACCTTTAGTAATTCCAATCCCCATTCTTTCTACTTCCTTTTCGTCAATATCCACAAGCTCAGATGTCTTTTCTGAATATTTATCTTGAAATTCATCGGATATCTTTTCAGTATTCACCACAGTAAAATCTATAACGCCTTCACCTACATGCTTGTGTATAGCTTTTATATGATCGGACACAGAAAAGCCATCCGTCTCCCCTGGCTGCGTCATTATATTGGAAACGTATAGTTTTAATGCTTTTGTCTTTTTTAATGCATTAGCTATATCTTTAACTAGAAGATTTGGTATCACACTAGTATAAAGGCTTCCTGGCCCTAGAATTATAGCATCTGCCTCAAGTATTGCAGTTACTGCATCATCCATGGCTTTAGCCCCTTCTGGCACAATGAATATACTATCAATTTTACTCTGGTACTGAGTAACCGCTTCAGGTATGTTAGATTCTCCTTCTACCACAACGCCATTGGCAAGTTTTGCCTTCAATGTAACGTCCTCTAAAGTCACTGGCACAACTCGACCTGTAACTGCTAAAACTGAACTCATCTTTCTAACAGCTTCTTCAAAATTAGTTGACATACCATCCATGGCTGCAAGAAATAGATTACCAAAACTTTGATTTTTAAGTCTTCCTTCTGTGAATCTATATTGCAAGAGTTCTTGCATAATTGGTTCTGTATCTGAAAGAGCTAAAATACAGTTTCTAATATCACCTGGTGGAAGTATTCCAAGATCTTCGCGCAAATCTCCTGAACCGCCACCATCATCTGCAACTGTAACAATGGCTGTTATATTTGAAGTATAATATTTCAGACCTCTTAACATTGTTGAAAGTCCAGTTCCTCCACCGATTGCAACGATTTTGGGTCCTTTTACTAAAAGCCTTTTTTCGTATATAAGATTTCCAAGCTTTCTAGAATCTAAAGATACGTTTAAATATCCTTTGTTTATCAATGATATAACAGCTCTCATGCCTTGAGCAACTGCCAAATATAATATAAATGCTCCACTAAAAAATATGAAAATATAAAAAGCAGTGTATTCTTTAGAATAATATCTACTATTCCTCATAGCCTCAGATAGTCCAAATGTCATCATCATAATACCTAAAACACCAAACATAATCCATCTTTTAACTTTAATGCCCGGCCTAAACCAGTCAATAATCTTCATAATTTTTTACCACCTCTATTTATATCCTCATCAATGTCCCTATGCTCTATATTAGCATTATATCCATCATCTTTAAGCCTCTTATAAATTTCATTTGCTATAGCAACAGATCTATGCCTACCACCAGTGCATCCTATGGATATGATAAGCTGTCTCTTACCTTCTTTTAGATAATTTGGAATTAAATACTTAAGCATGTCATCTAATTTGTCTATAAATACATTTGTTTCTTTAAAACCAAACACATAATCTTTAACCTTATTGTCATTGCCAGAGAAAGCCTTAAGTTCTGGAATGTAAAATGGATTTGGCAAAAACCTTACATCAAAAACCAGATCTGAATCCACTGGTATTCCATATTTGAACCCGAAAGACAATACAGTTACTATAATTTGAGTCTCTATTTGTCCTTCCCTTTGGTATATGCTGTTGATTTTTTCTCTAAGTTCACGAGTAGCAAGAGCACTAGTATCAATAATATTATCAGCCCTATTTCTGACTTCTTTAAGCTTATTTCTTTCCAGCTCTATGCCCTTTAAAATTCTTCCCTGAGGAGCAAGTGGATGTTTCCTTCTTGACTCTTTATAACGTTTTATTAATACCTCATCGCTGGCATCTAAATATAATATTTCATAACTATATCCGTTAATTTTTATTTCTTTAAGGCTTTGAAATAAATCGTCAAAAAAGCCCCCACTTCTTATATCTATTACTAGAGCAACTCTTTCTATCTTGCCTTCCGTCTGAAAACAAGCTTCTGCAAATTTAGATATCAAAGTTGGAGGTAAATTATCAACACAAAAATATCCTAAATCTTCAAGGCTTCTTACAGCTTCAGTTTTCCCTGCTCCTGATAATCCAGTTACTATTACAAATCTCATTACAACCTCCTCCTTCTAAGCGGTCTTCCCTTAATAAAAGCTTTATATTTTTGTATTTAGTTGATTTTAATTTAGCTACTACCCTATAGTATTTTATCTTCACCTATTATTCTAATCTCAGGAGAAAGTTCAACGCCAAACCTTTCCTTTACTGTTTTTTGAACAAGTTTTATTAAATCCAAAACATCCTTTGCTGAAGCATCCTTCTCATTTATTATAAACCCTGAGTGTTTAGTAGAAACCTGTGCACCACCAACCCTTACACCCTTTAATTCGCTATCCTGAATCAATTTACCTGCAAAATATCCAGTAGGTCTTTTAAATGTACTTCCTGCTGATGGATATTCCAATGGTTGCTTTTCTCTTCTTCTTTTAGTTAATTCTTCCATTCTTTTATTTATTTTCTCATAATCCCCTTGTTTTAATGCAAAGGTAACTTCTAAAACAACATAACTTTTTTTAAGTATAATACTATTTCTATATTCTAATTGTAACTCATCTCTGTTAAGTTTTAATAAATTTCCATCATTATCTAATACTATTGCACTTTCAGCAATGAATGACATTTCACCATCATAAGCTCCAGCATTCATAGTAAGCGCCCCGCCTACACTTCCAGGAATCCCACATGCAAATTCAAGTCCCGTAAGTGATGCTTTTCTTGCCTCGCAACTTGTTTTACCAAGGGTAGCTCCACTTTCAGCTATTATACTAGTTCCTGATACTGTAACTTTGTCAAGTTTTGAAAGTTTTACCACTACTCCTCTTATTCCACCATCCTTGACAACTATGTTAGACCCATTTCCAATTATATAAAAAGGTATATCCTCATTTTTGCATAATTTAACTACGCTTGCTACCTCTTCATTGCTAGTTGGAGTTACAAGTATATCCGCTGGCCCCCCTACTTTGAAAGATGTATAGTTTTTCATTTCTGCTTGAATATTTATATTTTCGTTCTTAATTGTCTCACATAATTTTGACAATATATTATCAAATTGTTTCATCTAAAATCTCCCCAAAAATTATTCATATAAAACTAAGTATAATGTAAATAGCCTTTCTAATCAAGTTCTAATTTACTTTTACTCGTGTTCGTTTTGTAATAATTTTTTTATTTTATTTTAAAGTTAAAAAAAAGCTAAGTTTGGTAGCTAATTATCATTTTCACCATGCCTAAAAAAATTATAGATGTTATTTGCAGCTTTTTTATCAATGGAATCCGTAGCTAAAAGTTCCTCATAGCTAGCTGATTTTATATTTTCTATACTTTTAAACCTCTTTAGTAACTCTTTTCTTCTCTTATCACCGATACCTGGAATATCATCAAGTATTGAATGTAATATTCTCTTATCTCTAAGGCTCCTATGATAAGTGATTGCAAATCTATGCACCTCATCTTGAATTCTAGTGACAAGATTTTTTACGTTTTGCTTAGCTTTTAAATTCAATTCTATATCATTATATATAAGCCCTCTAGTATTATGCTTATCATCTTTAACCATACCGCAAACTGGTATGTCTATATTAAATTCCTTTAATACTTCTAATGCGATGTTAACCTGACCAAGACCACCATCCATAAGTATCAAATCAGGAAACACGCAAAACTTTCCAGCACTCAAAGACAAATTTCTCTCTGCTATTTCCTTTACTTCATCAAGCCCATGTTGAAATCTTCTTGTAAGTATCTCTCTCATACTATCATAGTCATTAGCACCTTTAACGGTTTTTATTTTAAATCTCCTGTAATCACTATTTTTAGGTTTACCATTTTCAAATACTATCATAGATCCTACAGAATCAACCCCCTGTATATTAGAAATATCATAAGCCTCTATCCTTTTAGGTAATTCCTCAAGTTCTAATACCTCTGCTAGTTCATTAATGGTTTCTTTATGTACAACTTGATCCTTTAAAATTTTAAATTTAAATTGATCTAGTACAACATTAGCATTTTTCCAAACCATATCTAATAAATCCTTTTTAGAACCCTTTTGTGGAATATGTATTTCCACCTTTGAATTTTTTTTCATAGATAACCAGTCCGCCAAAAGTTCTGTTTCCAAAACTTCTGGTACATATATTGTTTTAGGTACAAAAGCTACTCCTTCGTAAAATTCCTTTATAAATTCGGTTATAATTGCTGAATTTTCTTCCCCTGCTGTGTTTTCCACAATATAATGTTCTCTTCCTGTTATATTTCCATCTCGAAGGAAAAATATATTTATGCAAGTATCCTTTTCATCACTATCTAAATTTATAAAATCTTCATTTTCGAAATTACCAGTCATTATTTTTTGTTTCTCTGTTATTTTACCTACTGCAATAATTTTATCCCTATAGGAAGCAGCACTTTCAAATTCTAGTTTTTTTGCTTTCTCTTCCATACTAGTCCTTAATTGCTTTATTATTGTAGCATCTTTACCACTTAAAATATCTGTGATTCCCTTAACTATTTCTCCATACCTTGCTTTACTTATAAGTCCTGCGCAAGGAGCATCACATAAATGTATATAATGGTTCAGGCATGGTCTTGTCTTTTCCCCGCCCTCTTTAATTTTTAGCTTACATGTCCTTATTGGAAATATCTTTTTTATAAGTTCTATAGTTTCATAAACTGCAGAAATATTTGTATATGGACCAAAATACTTTGATCCATCTTTAGCAAGAATTCTTGTTATAAATACCCGTGGGAAATCCTCACTTACAGTAACTTTAATGAATGGATAATGTTTATCATCTTTAAGAAGGATATTATACCTTGGTTTATGCTTCTTAATAAGGTTACATTCCAAAATTAATGCTTCCATTTCTGAATCCGTAACAATATACTCAAATTCAGCTACATTTCTTACCATAGCTTTTACTTTTACAGAATGATTTTTAGAACTCTTAAAATACTGTTTAACTCTATTTTTCAATATTTTAGCTTTTCCAACGTATATAATCTCTCCAAGAGAATTTTTCATAAGATACACTCCTGGTTTATCTGGTAAAATCTTTAATTGATATTCAAAATCAAACATTATTACCCCCCCAGTTTTAGTTGTAATAACAGTGGTAATCTATAAGCAATATATAGAATTGAACAAATTATTATTACTTTCTCAATGAATTCACCTTTTTTTGAACCTACCCTAAACGATATTGGAAATTTTATATTTTTATTTCTTAGTGGATAAAACAAAGGTAGCCCCCTATTGGTAACCATATCACCAATTATATGAGAACCATACCCTGTAATAAAGTAATACACTAAATTCATGTCATTATATGCATTACCAATATAATTTGCAACAAAAGCAAATATTATTAAACCTGCAATGCTATGTGTAAGTCCTGTTCTATGTGAGGAAAAAGCTATTATAATAAGAACTGCTCCTGCAACATTTAGTTCAGGTATTCTTTCATATTTAAAATTCACTATTAATAAACCCAGTCCAAATGAACCATATACAATAAATTTAACTAACTTGCTTTTTACAGGTAAAACGTATTTGTTTAATATACTTTTTGGGTGATCCACATCAGGAAGTAGTGATGCTACAACAAGAACTAATATGGATATTAAATTAAGCTCACCAGGCATTTTATTACTTAATGCAATTCCAATAGCTGTCCCGAGACCAATGTGAGTTTTCCCTGTCATTACCCTTACCTGCCTATTTTAGGTTTAAAATTTTTCTTTATTCTTTATTCTCTATTTGCCAAGGGAAGTTTTTATAACACCAGCGGCGATTTTTGCAGCTGCTATTCCTCCTTGTCCTCCATCTTCCACCAGTACTGCTACTGCTATTTTAGGATTGTCTGCTGGAGCAAACCCTATAAACCATGAATGAGGAGTAGCATCTCTGCCGCCTTCTTTGTGATCAGCTGTTCCAGTTTTACCGGCCACATTTAAACCAGTTATATCAGCTGCAGAACCAGTACCGTCTGTTACAACACCTCTCATAAAATCTTTCATAGTCTTTGCGTCACTTGCCGTCATTACTGTTCCAAGTGATGTATTATTAAATGTTTTTATAGTATCACCAGTACTTGATACCACAGAATTCACAAGATGTGGCTCCATCATAACCCCATTATTAGCTATAGTACTTGCAACCATAACCATTTGCATAGGTGTAGCTAATACTTCACTCTGTCCTATGGCGCTTTGAGCAATATTTCCAACTTCATAACTCTTAAACGTAGGAAATTTACTCTTATCTATTACAATTCCATCACTTGGCAAAGTCCTATTAAAATAAAAGCTTTCCGCTGTATTTTTTAAGTTTGTATTTCCAAGATCCATACCAATAGTACCAAATACAACATTGCTTGAGTGTACATAAGCCTCTTTAAAATTAATGCTTCCAAAAGATTCTCCTGCAAAATCATTTAGTGATTGCGTGGCATTAAATCTAAGTGTACCATTATCCACAAAGGTCTTATTCATAATTCCATTCATATTCTTAAGTGCACTAACTGCTGTAACCGTCTTAAACGTTGAGCCGGGTGGATATAGACCAGATACGGCTCTATTTAGAAGAGGTCTATTTACATCTGAATTCATAGATGACCAATTGAATTTTAATGCTGCACTATTAGGATCATAGGAAGGCTTCGATACCATAGCCACTATTTCCCCAGTCTGAGGATTTATTGCTACAACTGCGCCTTTATTATTCCCAAGCAAATCAAAAGCTGATTTTTGAACGTTACTATCAATAGTTGTTATTAAATCATTTCCTTTTCTATCCTCTTGCTTTACAAATCCCTTATTAGCAATTACCTGTTTAATATATTCAGGAATACTTAAACTGTTTGAAGAAGTAAGATATTTATCATATTTTGATTCAACCCCTGTAAGTCCATATTGTGTATTGGCATAACCTATCACATGTGAAAAATCAGCTCCACCTGGATATTGTCTATTCTGGGTAACAGAGTTTGCTTCTCTTGTACTCACTGCTAATTGAACCTTATTTTTATCATAAATTGTACCCCTAAGGACTTGATTTCTCGTTGCCCAAAGTCTCTGGTTGTCAGTATTGTTTACAATCTTAGGTGCCGTATATAATTCAAAATAAGCCACATAAGATATTACTACTACAAACAACAATAAAAATACAAATAGTACTTTTTTTATACCAGTTGAAATTTCATCCATAGCTATCTCTCTCCTTCCGAAATCTTTTGGAGCACACCTAGCGCCATAAACGTTATAAGCATAGACGTACCTCCATAGCTTACTAAAGGAAGTGTTATACCCGTAAGTGGAATCATATTGGTAACACCACCAACTATAACTAGAACCTGCGCCGCAATCATGGAACTATATCCCACGGCCACCATTCTTGAAAACTTATCACGGGCAAGTATAGCTGCTCGCATGCATCTGTAAACAAGCAAAAAATAAAATATCATTATAGCAAATCCTACTAAAGCACCCATTTCTTCACATATTGCTGAAAAAATAAAGTCATCAATATTCACCGGTACATATCTTGGGAATCCCATTCCGAGTCCAGTACCAGATAGTCCACCCCAAGCTATAGAATACATGGATTGTACAACTTGGTAACTTTGACTTGCCTTGTATGGCCATGGATTTTGCCAAATCATTACTCTTAATCTAACGTGACCAAATAACTTATAACTTATTAAAGCTCCAATAACAAATAAACCCAAACTAACTACTACATATTTAGCCTTTTCAGTAGCAATATAAAGCATAGCCACTGCCATAGTAAAAAATATAAGAGCCGAACCAAGGTCCTTTTGAAGTACCATAAAACCTAATGTTGCCATAACCACACAGGCTGGTTCGATTAAGTGTTTGAAATTTTTATAGTCCTTAAGGGAAGATGCCAAATAAAGTATAAAAAACAGCTTCCCAAATTCTGAAGGCTGAAAACTCATTCCATGAAATCTAACCCAGTTTTGTGATCCATTCACTGATGACCCAATAAAGGTGGCCATTCCTATAAATAAAAGTGTGCAACCTAGGTATACATACCTATATTTTTGAAATTTTTTAAGTTCAGGCATTAACACTACTATTAGTATAAACGCTACTATTCCTATTACAAACCAAATAATTTGTTTTATTCCACTTGCAGAATTTAATCTATAAATCATTACCATCCCTACACTTGAAAGAATACATGCAAAAATAAGTATGTATTTATCCCCATCAGGAAAAAATTTTCTTACTACAAAGTGTGCATAACCCATAAGTACACAAATTATTACTCCTATGATAAGAGCGCTAGTATCAAATGTTGACTTAATTATAGCTAAATTGAAAAAGCTAACTAAGCAAAAAAGATATGTTGCTCTTAAAAGTTTTTTCTCATCTTTTAAACTCTGCATATCTTCACCTATCCTATTACCCTAAACAAAGTTGTTCCTATTTTAATTTTATCTCCAGAACGTATATATACCTTGTTCCCTATTTTTTCGCCATTTAAAATAGTACCATTAGTACTTTTTAAATCTTCTAGTACATAATTATCATTTCTCTGAAAAATCCTTGCATGATGCCCTGAAACATATCCTTCCTCAATTACCACCACATTATCTTCTTTTCTTCCTATTGTAACCTCTCTGATGATTGGTACAACTGAGCCCGTTTTCAATGTTTTACTAATTCCAGGATCAATAACCTCAAGTCCTACAGAAATTTGTTGTTTTACCCTAGCCTCTTGTTTTGGTCTTTCTTGATTTTGTGGTCTTTCTTGATTTTGAGATCTTTCATGACTTTGTGGTCTTACTTGCTTTTTATCTCCACTCTTTAAATCTTTATACATTATTCCAAGTGCAAAAAATATAATAACATATATAATTCCAATAATAATATACTTAAAAATACCACTTAACTGGCCTAGTCCTGAAAGATTAATTGTTGCCAAATATATATTACTTAACATAAAAATTCCACCCTCTTATAAACGTAATAATAAAAGACTAGCCAATATTGCCGATGCTAGTCCCAGTCTTATTATAATTATAACATTTTTTTTAAATATTGTCCTGTATAGGAGGAATTATTTTTCACGATATCTTCTGGAGCCCCAGTGCACAATATATTACCACCTTTTTCTCCACCTTCGGGTCCAATGTCTATAATATAATCTGCACATTTAATAAGGTCCAAGTTATGTTCGATTACAACTATTGTATTGCCAGCATCTACTAGCCTTTGCAATATAAGGACTAATTTTCTTACGTCATCAATATGAAGTCCTGTAGTTGGTTCATCTAATATATATAAAGTTTTTCCTGTACCTCGTTTTGACAATTCAGAAGCTAGCTTTATTCTTTGAGCTTCTCCTCCTGATAATTGTGTAGAAGGTTGCCCAAGTTTTACATACCCAAGCCCAACGTCCATAAGTGTGTCAATTTTATTTTTAATTCTTGGTATATTCTCAAAAAATACTTGTGCTTCCTCAACCGTCATATTTAATATGTTATCTATGTTTTTACCCTTATATTTTATTTCCAAAGTTTCTCTATTATATCTTTTTCCCTTACAAACCTCACAAGGCACATATACATCTGATAGAAATTGCATCTCTATTTTGATTATTCCATCGCCTCTGCAAGCCTCGCATCTTCCACCTTTAACATTAAAGCTAAATCTTCCTGGCTTATACCCACGCATCTTAGCATCATTTGTAACTGAAAATAAATCTCTTATTATATCGAACACTCCAGTATAAGTGGCTGGGTTTGATCTTGGAGTTCTACCAATAGGACTTTGGTCTATATTGATAATTTTATCTATATTTTCAATGCCTTGTATTTCCTTGTGTTTGCCTGGATTTGGTTTGCTATTATTCAATTTTCTATTGATTCCCTTATACAATATCTCATTGACAAGTGTACTTTTACCAGATCCTGAAACTCCAGTAATGCAATTGAACATTCCTAGTGGAATATCAACATTCAAATTTTTCAAATTGTTCTCTCTAGCACCAACTATTTTAAGCTTGTAACCATTACCTTTTCTTCTCGTTTTTGGTACACTTATTTTCTTAGCACCCGTAAGATACTGACCCGTTATGGACTTCTCGCATTCTTTTATTTGCTCTACAGTTCCTGCGGCTACAACTTCTCCGCCATGTTCTCCTGCTCCTGGTCCAATATCAACCACATAGTCAGCTGCCCTAATGGTATCTTCGTCATGTTCAACCACTATAAGCGTATTTCCAATATCTCTAAGGTGCTTCATAGTACGTATAAGTCTGTCATTGTCTCTTTGATGTAGACCAATACTAGGTTCATCCAGTATGTATAGAACTCCGACCAAACTTGATCCAATCTGTGTAGCAATTCTTATTCTCTGAGATTCACCTCCTGAAAGGGTTTTCGCCCCTCTAGTAAGATTCAAATAATCTAGCCCAACGTCTAATAAGAACTGAAGCCTGCTCTTAATTTCCTTTATGAGCTGATTACTTATTATTTTATCCTTTTCATTTAATTTTAATCCATTTAAATAACTTAATTCCTCACCTATGGGTAAACTACAAAATTCATGTATATTTTTATCCCCAATAGTAACTGCTAATACCTCTGGTTTTAATCTTGCACCCTTACATTTTGGACATGGCGTGTCAGTCATAAAATTTTCAATATCAGTCTTTATGGAATCCGAGCCGCTCTCCATATATCTTCTTTTAAGTTCTGTAATAATGCCTTCATAGCGGTGGCTAAACTGCATGTTTTGATTGTCCTTTTTATAATGTACTGTAACTCTTTCACCATTAGTACCATATAATAAAATGTTTAAAACCTCAGGATCTAATTCATTGATAGCTGTGTTTATACTAAAATTAAATTTTTTCTGCAAAGCTGTTAAAATAGCAAATGTCCAAGATTCTTCCTTTAACCTTCCATCTCCCCAAGATGCAATAGCACCTTCTGCTATACTCTTAGTCTTATCTGGAATAACTAAATTTTCATCAATTTCCAGAAGTGTTCCAAGTCCATCGCAAGTATCACATTTTCCAAAAGGAGCATTAAAAGAGAACATTCTTGGTGCCAATTCATCAAGACTTATTCCGCAATCTGCGCAAGCAAAAGCTTCGCTAAAAATTAAATCTTCCTTTCCTGGAATATTAATAATAACGGTGCCTTCGGTTAACTTCAATGCTGCTTCTAAAGAATCTGATAATCTACTTTCAATACCTTCTTTAATAACAAGTCTATCAATTACAGCATCTATATTATGCTTTTTAGTCTTCAAAAGCTTAATATCCTCGTCTTCAAGTTCAATTATTTCTCCATCAACTCTAACTCTCACGAAGCCACTTTTTTTTATATTTTCAAAAACCTTAACATGTTCCCCTTTTCTTCCCTTAACAATAGGTGCCAATATCTGTATTTTTGTCTTATGGCCTAATGCCATTATTTGATCTATCATTTGATCTACTGTTTGCTGTTTTATCTCTTTTCCGCATTTGGGGCAATGTGGAACTCCAATATTACCGTATAAAAGTCTCAAATAATCATATATCTCAGTAACGGTTCCAACAGTTGAACGTGGATTTCTTCCAGAAGTCTTTTGATCAATGGATATTGCCGGTGAAAGTCCCTCAATGGATTCAACATCTGGTTTATCCATCTGACCAAGAAACTGTCTTGCATAGGAAGACAATGACTCCATGTATCTTCTCTGTCCTTCAGCATAAAGCGTGTCAAAGGCAAGGGATGACTTTCCTGAACCTGAAAGTCCAGTAAATACAATAAATTTATCTCTTGGAATTGTCAAATCTACATTCTTTAAATTATTTACATTTGCTCCCTTAATAACTATCTCATTTTTCAATTTTTTCCACCTCTTATTTGTTTCTTTTGTTCTTTTTGTAGTTTATATATCATATCTCTAATTTTTCCCGCTCTCTCAAACTGCAAATCTTTAGAAGCATTATTCATTTCCGTCTCATATTTTTTAATAGTTTTTCCTATACTTTCAATGCTCCCCTTTATTGCCTCTTCTAAACTACCATACTCACTCTTTTCCTCCGCCACTGCAGATATTTCTATTATATCCCTAATATCCTTTTTAACAGTAGTAGGAGTAATTCCATTTTTCTCATTATAGGCCATCTGCAAAACTCTTCTTCTATTTGTCTCGCCTATAGCTCTTTCCATAGACCCTGTAATATGATCTGCATACATTATAACCTTACTCTTTGAGTTTCTAGCTGCTCTTCCTATGGTCTGAATAAGGGCAGTTTCTGATCTTAAAAAGCCTTCCTTATCTGCATCGAGTATTGCTACCAGTGCAACCTCAGGAATATCAAGTCCCTCTCTCAAAAGATTAATTCCAACTAAAACGTCCGCTTCACCTTTTCTAAGTTCTTGTATAATCTTCATTCTCTCCATAGTGTCTATTCCTGAATGCATATATCTGGCTTTAACATTCATGTCCTTTAAATAAGCCGTCAAATCCTCTGACATTTTTTTTGTAAGTGTAGTTACTAAAACCCTAAACCCCTTGTCTACAGTCTTAAGTATCTGGCTATAAAGATCATCCACTTCACCTGTAACCGGAAGCACCACTATTTCTGGATCCAAAAGTCCTGTAGGTCTGATTATCTGTTCTGCAACATTTGTAGAGCGTTCTAATTCGTATTTGCTTGGAGTTGCACTAACAAACACAACTTGTTTAAACTTTTTTTCAAACTCATCAAATTTAAGTGGCCTATTGTCAAAAGCTGATGGCAGTCTAAAACCGTAATCCACAAGTGTGTTTTTTCTAGATCTATCTCCACCATACATAGCCTTTACCTGGGGAAGGGTTACATGACTTTCATCTATAAATAATAATAAATTGTCCGGGAAATAATCAATGAGTGTTTGAGGTGGCTCACCTGGTGCTCTACCATCCATAATTCTAGAATAATTTTCAATACCTGTGCAGTAGCCAACTTCTCTCATCATCTCAATGTCGTAATTTGTTCTCTGTTTAAGCCTCTGTGCCTCTAATAATTTATCCTGTGAAATCAATTCTTTAAGTCTCTCCTCAAGTTCCCACTCAATTTGTTTAATTGCGCTTTCAATGTTTTCTTTTGAAGTTGCAAAATGAGAAGCTGGAAATATAACTGCATGTTTAAGAGACCCTAAAATATTTCCCGTTAAAACATCGAACTCTTTTATTTTTTCTATTTCATCTCCAAAAAACTCTATCCTTATGCCTTTGTTTGTAGCAGAAGCAGGAAATATATCTAAAGTATCACCTCTAGCCCTAAATGTACCTCTCACAAAATTAATTTCATTTCTTTCATATTGTATCTCTATAAGTTTTTTAAGCACTTCATCCCTATCTTTCTCCATTCCAACTCTAAGGGAGATTGAAAGCTTTTTGTATTCCTCTGGATTACCTAATCCATATATACACGAAACCGAGCACACAATTATAACGTCAGTTCTCTCAAAAAGTGCAGAAGTAGCTGAGTGTCTAAGTTTATCTATTTCATCATTTATCGATGCATCCTTCTCAATAAATGTATCTGTCTGTGGTACATATGCTTCTGGTTGATAATAATCATAATAAGATACAAAATACTCCACAGCACTATCCGGAAAAAAGTCTCTAAATTCTGAGCATAGTTGTGCTGCCAAAGTTTTATTATGTGCCAAAACCAAAGTTGGCCTTTGTACCCTTTCAATAACATTTGCCATGGTAAAAGTTTTACCTGAACCAGTAACTCCAAGTAAAGTTTGACATTTATCCTTGTCTTCCATTAATCCATGTACCAAACTGTCTATTGCAGCTGGCTGATCACCTGTTGGTTTAAACTTTGAACATAACTTAAATTGATTCATAACTTCACCTCATTTGAACATCTGTTCGTATTATTATTTTATACTTTCGTAGAGTTTATGTCAATAGAGAAGCAGTTGTCAGGTTCCAGATACCAGTTAAGGAAGATTTTCTGCTGGCGCAGAAGAATCAATAAAAATATAAAATTTTTTTAGGGAAGCCTGAGGGCTTCCCTAGTTCATATTTAAATAAATTTTGAAACAGTGAATATTATTTTTTCCATCTTTTAAGGTTAGGGAATGACTCATTTAAAATAGCTCTTGCCTTATCTTCTGGCATTCCGTATTCCTTCATAAAAGGCACACAGATCTCTATCTCTTCTTCCATGGTTATGTTTGGAGATACAAAACTTCCTTTTGGGTAACAGTAAGTACAATAATCAGTATTAGTAGTTCCATCATTATTTATGCCAAAATCCTCATTAGAATTCATAGGCATACCGCAACTTTGACAAATTGAATTTTCCATAATATCCGCTTCCTTTCTTCAGATAGATGCTTACTTTGCATCTAATCATCATGTTTTTATTATAACAAAATAAACATGACAACTTTATGTCCTGTTTACTTATAAATTTTAAAAAACTATTCTCTGGTTCTTTGATAGATACTAAAAATTTTTTCTGCACGATCTTTAATAATTTTTCTTATAGTGTCTGGCTCAATTACTTCAACTTCACTTCCAAAGCCTAAAATTGTACCATACACCCATTCATCCTCAGGATAGTCTACTGTTACTATTATATATCCTTCCTTATTAATAGCCATTTGATCTTCATCGAAATAATCCTCTACCTTTGATCTTACACTAGCTGAAAATTTTAGTACTATATGCTGAACTTTTTTATTATTCCACGTCTTTGTAAATGGTGATTCTGTTAAATTATTTTCTCTTTCTTTAAATTTTTCTTCTAAAATAGTTATATCTTTCATTCTTCCCAATTTAAATAATCTATAATCATCTCTATATCTGCAATATGCATACAAATACCAGGCGGATATTTTTAGAACTAGCGACATTGGTTCTACGCATCTTTCACTTACTATTCCCTTTGAATCACTGTAGCAAAAGGCGACAAGTTTATTCGCCTCTAAAGCAGACCTTAGCTGCAGAATCTTTTTCTTTTGAATTTCACTTTCACCCCAGGGCGTAAAATCTGCAATAAAATAATTTCTTTTTTTATTAAAATTCTCCATACTATTTTCTGGCACTAAACCGCACACTTTTTCAATAATATTTCCTATATTTTTATCCTCATATGTTTTATTAACTCCTCTTAACGCCGTAACTAAGGACAATATTTCATCTTCCTTTAAAAAATTTTTATCCACCCTGTAGTTTTCCATTATGGAATAACCACCGTTTTTTCCCTGAATAGAAATTATAGGTATACCAGCTTGATTAATTGTTTCCATATCTCGATGTATAGTTCTCACAGATACTTCAAAATACTCCGCTAGTTCACTAGCTGTAACCTTATGCTTATTTATTAAAAGCATTGTAATTGCAAGTAATCTATCTACTTTCATTATTTTACCTCGTTATATTTTATTTCTCAATTTCTTTTTTGTCTGCTTTCTTCTAGTCATACTAAATTCCCACGTATAAAGTTCTTATGCTAAATATATCATAAATTTCAATGAAAATAAAAGAAACTATGTCAATTATATTAACAATAAATATATACTGATTTCATATACTTGTAACAAATGAACGTTATTATATAGCTGTAGAGATTACCCCTCTTAAGTATATAAGCACTTGGTTAATTCAAAGTGCTATTTTTTATTAGTTAGAACAGTAGATGTGAAAATTTACTTTTGCATACTGCCTTGTTATTTCTTTGAAGGTGCCTAACAAAATATTGATTTTTCCCACCAACCAAATGCAACTATTACCTTATCAAGTTTTGAACTTGAAGATTTTATAAACACCACATAATTTCCACCACGAGGCTCTATAAATTTTCCATCTTCTTCACCTACTAATGTTGTCTTAGGTGGTACTATCCTTTCATATACATTGACTCCATCCTCAGGCGCTATCGTGGTGGATTCTACAAATCGAATATCTACCTTATTTTTGGGAAGTGGCTTTAAAGCAGTATTTGTTGAAGAAATTTTGTGAGCTACACTAGCTTTTCTAGGAAAATTAGTATTAAGCCATATTTCAGCAGTTAAATAATCATCAGAAAAATTTGAAATAGTGAAAACATTTGTATATAAATTCACACTTGAATTATCCGGGTTTATTAAACCAGCCCAGGCATTTGATCCATTCCCTACCCGTAAAACTTCTGTTTGCCCTACAAAATATTTTCCTTGCATTGATTTAAATAAAGAAACTGGAATACTAACTACCTCTTGTTGCTTATTATTTTTGCTATCCACCATATAATTATTTTTTCCCTGTAACATAAATCACATCTCCTAAATATTGAATTCTCCTATACCCAACTATAGCTTGTCTTTATATAATATTCAGTAAACATTGATATGTTACTCAGTTAATTAAGTGAAATAGCTAAAAAAAGCAGCCACAAAATGATATAAAATCATCTCAAGACCACTTCTTATACTTGGTATCTGTCCTCTGTATTTTACTTGGTATCTGGCACCTGGAATCTGGAAACTGCTTCTCTGTCTCTCTTAACTTGTTTTATCGTTGTCGTCATTGTCCTTTTTTTCCTTAGCCTTCTGCAGTACATCTTCAAACTTATTTTTGTTGTATTTCACAATAACGCTTTCCTTGGGTATAAATTTAGGTACAAAAATTATTCCAAGTCTCTTGGTTCTATTCATCTTATTATAATCAATTTGAAGTAACTTACCTTTTACTGTCTTAACCTTAAGCCATATGAAATTTGACATCTCGCCTAAAGCTTCAATCATATCCTGTTCATTAAATATTTTTTTATTATTAACTTCCATAAGCAAATCGCCACTTTTAATTCCCATCTCGTAAGCCGGGGATGAAGGTGCCACCTCTAATACCATGAGACCATCATCTGTACTCACATATTTAGGTGTCCCTTTCAATTCATAATATACCTGCATCTTAAGCATCACTTCGTGAGCAAGAGGCGCAAAAATTGCAACCATAAGCTGTGCGACTAGATTTAGCCTGGCAAGTTGTGCAACTATTAGTAAAATAACTCCATAACTCCCTATAAATAATCCTGAATTAATAGCCTTTTCTCTCTTTGTTTTAGTAAAGGTAATTGCACTATAGCCTATCATTCCATAAAAAGGTAACAAGCTCATAACTGTAGTAGCTATTACTGTAAAATAACTACTTTTAATTATTGGCCAAAAACTTGGCAGGGCAATATTAACACTATCTGACGCTACTGGATTGTTTATTAAAAACATCACAGCTATTGGTATTGCCCAATACCTTTTTAGAGCAAAACCACCAACAATTTTATTGTTCTTATTTGAAAAAACTGGTATTGACCCTTTATCTCCATCTATAAACACAAGTATTCCTTCTATTATGTGCATTACCGCCACAAGGGACATGACCATAACCACATCAACTTTAAGAAAATCATACTGGGATAAATTTGTATTATTACTCTTCTGAAAAATCCGAAAAACTACACTTAGTATTGACAAAATACCTGCCGAATAAGAAAAACATATAAACCTACTTCTGAATAACATTAGGATTATTGATAACATAAAAAGTAAAGAAATAGTTGCTTGGCTATCAAAAATCACACCTAAATATGAAAGTATCAAACTCCCTAATGCACCTGCAAATATTCCCAGCACAATTTGCGAAATGGTAAGTTCAAAAGCTGAGTTTATATATTCTCCAATTACCATCCTTTGCATAGCTACTGTATTCTTATTTCTTAGATATAATACAATGCCCAAAGTAATGAGTATTAAAACATATGGCATTGTTGTTATAGCTTCTGCAATAGCCCTAAGTGTAAATATTGCAATATTCATTAAAAAATAATTCCCCTCTCAAATCAGACACCTAAAAGAAAACAACAAGTGAAATATGCGCCTGACTATTTTCTTGAAGATGTCTTTAAACTTATTTCATTTTTTCATTCACCATATCCAGTGCTTTTTTAAACTGAGGATCAGAATTTCTATTATAAGTCTTATTAAGTAGTTCCTGTGGATAATTAACTACTACATCTGGATTAAATCCATTGTGTTGTACATTTGTACCTAATGGCGTATACCATTTTGCAATTGTAACCTTAAGTTGTGTATTGTCCCCAGTATCAAGAGTACTTTGAACTATACCTTTTCCGAAAGTCTTAGAACCTATCAAAGTACCAGCTTTATAATCTCTTAAAGCACCTGATAGTATTTCTGATGCGCTAGCAGTATTTCCATTAACCAGTACCATAACTGGCGTTCCAATAGCTGATCCACCCTCTGATTTATACACATCTTTACTCTTGTTTTTATCCACAGTATAAGTTACTGTCTTATCTTTAGCAATAAAGTTTGAGGCTACACTTACAGAATCCTGCAAAACTCCGCCTCCATTATCTCTAAGGTCTATTATAAGTCCTTTCATTCCTAGTGTCTGAAGCTGTGAAAGTTCCTTTTTAAAATTAGCACCGGTATTTTCATCAAACATAGTGATGTCAATATATCCAACCTTATTGTTTAACATTTCACCTGTAACTGTACTATATGAAACCTTTTCTCTAGTTGCCTTAACATCAAAACTTCCCTTACCAGTTCTATTAAGAGTTATGGTAACATCTGTACCTGCTTTACCCTTCATCATGGTGACAGCTTTATTTAAGTCATTCCCTGTAACCGCTGTGCCGTTTACCTTTTCAATTACATCTCTTGATTTAATACCAGCCTTTTCAGCTGGTGAATCTGCAAAAACGCCTTCAACTGTTATCTTTTTGTTATCATTAGCTACTTGTATTCCAATTCCTACATAATCCTTACCTTGAATTTGAGTATTAAATTGTTTACTTTCAGTTTCATCCATAAATACAGTATATGGATCTTTCAGTGAATCTGTCATTCCTTTTATTGCTCCAGAAACCAAAACTTTATCATCTATTTTCCCATTGTAATATTTTTCTAACTGTTTTTTTACTACAAACATCTTTTGAAACTTCATTACCTCATTATATGAACTTTGACTCAATTGCACATTACCACCTGGTAATGTCAATGGAATCCTATTTCCTACAATAAAACTAACTGAATTTGTAATTATCAATACAACTACAGCAATAATTATCCATTTTGTTTTGTTTTTTGACAATATCTTCACCTCTTCATAGTGCCTGTGAAATAAAATAGCAAGCCAAATATAATACCAACTGACTTGTTGTTTTTTTCAAGATACCTAATATGTACTCTTTATATTATTTATGTAAATATACTCAATTATAACACTAGAAATAGAAATTTGCAGAATTCTTTTATATAAATAACTATTAATTGAGGGCAGCATTGCATTTCACGTTCAGGGGCTACTCACTTCACTTAAGGAAGACTAAGGGGCTCGTTTGTCAAATCCCTAAACCATTTAAACTCACTGCGTTCAAACAATAAATGGTTCTTAACGGGATTCAACAAACGAGCCCCTAAGTCTTTCTAAAGCTTCAGTTCGAATAGCCCCTTTCACGTGCATTGCCATTCTACGTCTCAAAATTCATTATATTAATATAAACTAGTGTGATATTAATGTCTGCAAAGAAAGTATAAACTATACATTCCCAATTCTTCTGCCTATACAGAAAATATTCAACCATAAAAAAGGTATAGGAAATTAATTTCCTATACCTTTTTTAT
>LIDZ01011020.1_pt1 | contig 94243 bp, 83 predicted proteins | sample 644651 | NCBI WGS metagenome assembly LIDZ01 (sample SAMN03856242, study PRJNA289617) | food metagenome | isolation source: wine grapes on drying loft during traditional withering process | host: Vitis vinifera cv. Corvina | place: Italy: Gargagnago di S. Ambrogio di Valpolicella | collected 2014-01
AGCCATGGGCCATTTTTTATTCTCTTAGCAGCTGTCGCACTTCATATTACAATCCGTCATAAAAATAAAAGGGAACTCCAGATCCCACAATATTCGTTGCACTCTTGCCGTAATACCTCAAATGGGACAATAAGTTAATAGGTTTACCATACTCAAATTGAAGTTTATCAGCATGAATAGATAGTTCGGAATCACCATCTTTGACGGAATTATGAAAAGAAAATTTTGAAGATAAATTATTCAAAGTATCTACATATATAGTTGATAATTCAGAATCGTAGGAGACTCTTGCCCCTAAATTCTGCGACAGAGATCTGAGCCGAACATAAGTAGCATTATTATAAGTAAAAGATGGCCCATTCTCTTTCTGCTCAGTACCGTTTATTACAATATTTATGGAATTCAGTTTTGCCCTAATGTCATTAGATGAATAAACGCCTGCACTATAAACCAACAAACCAGATAAAATCAAACAAGAAGATAATAATAGTTTCTTTTTCAATTTCATCACCTCTGTTTTTAATAGGTACTTTTAACGTCTCATCGGAAGCAAAATAATACCGCTATTTGCTGATTTCGATGACGGCACATTCGGATGAATTCATCCGTAAATTTTCTACCTGCATTCCCCATCAGCATAAGCGGTTTTTGATTAGTATGCCACCGTAAATCGAGCACGTATGAAATAAGGATCTTCCACTTCATCAATGATTGCAACAGCATAATCCTCTGCGGATATAGCACTTCTATCACTCTCATCTAAAATGAGCTTATCCATCCCGATACGGAATTGACCGGTACGACGTCCAGGGATAATCTGAGCTGGAGGGCTACAATACGTCCAGTCCAGGTCAGACTCACTATATATTTCATATGCTTTTGCATGGGCAATAGCTACCGACTTATTTTCTTGAGGATATTCATCCTTGTCCATCCATTTAATCCCCGGTGCCACTTCAAGGCTTCCAGCTTCACCTACTACGACAAGTCGGGAGATACCCGAACGCCGCGCACCCTCAACAATCGAATGAGCTACAATTGGTAATTCTTCTTCCGCTCCAAGTGACGTGCCAACTGCACTGATGATCGCTTGATGGCCTTCACAAATGGATGCAACGATATCTGCATCCATCGCATTTCCTTCCACCACACGTAGATTCTCATACTGTTCTGTCAACTGGGTACGATCCCGCACAACAGCAGTAACTTGAAAACCTCGGTCTAACGCTTCTTTCGTAATAAGCTGTCCCATTCTTCCATTTGCACCAAACAGCACAATTTTAACGTCCAATAATTTAAGATCCACCACTTCATATTCCTTCTTTCTATGTTGTTCAGGCTTATCCTATGATACGCCATGAGTTTGATGATTCGCTCTGTTATCTTACCACCTATATAGATTGAACTAAAGGCGAAGCATAATTCTTTAGTTCATTCTATCTATATAGATTGAACTAAAGGCGAAGCACAATTCTTTAGTTCATTCTATCTATATAGATTGAACTAAAGGCGAACCCCCATATTCATGATTCTCTATAGAAATGATTGAAATTGGGAGCACAAACTTTAGTTCAATCTATATAGTGTTCCCAAACATCAAAGAATGGGGTATATATAAGTATAATTCAATCCTATACTTATACTATTGGTATATTATCTAAACAATTGGATGTAGAATTGAGATAAGACTATCATTAATAAAAGAAACGGTAGGTGTCAAAAAAATGTCCAATACATCTAAGCTTTTAAAATGGATAACGTTTGCTATAGAAGCTTTCTTCGCTATTCCGCTTGTAGGGGGTACTTACATTCTTGCTAATGGATGGTTGCCACTTGGAATTGCATTGCTCTTGCATATCGTAGCTATCGTATCTCTCTTGAAAGATCGAGCTTCTATCATAGGTAATGGGTTGGGTGTTGTTACTTCCTTAGTAGGCATTATTCCTATTGTCGGCTGGATCATGCATGGGATCACTGCCATTGTATTGCTAATAGAGGCTGTTACAGGTTCAAGGAGAAGACCACGATTTTAACTAATGCAGACTGTTATCTGAACCCTTCATCGCCTTGAAATATTAGTGTCCATATGCAATAGTGGAGGTAGAATAATGAAGGGGGCATCAGGTTGTTCCATATGGTTACGGAATTCATCAACACTCTCTCTAATTCAGTAGAAGGCTTTATATTGGCTGGTCTAGCGGTTCTTCTGTTTATATGGATGTACATACGCACAGCGCTACAACTACAAACAGCTGGCAAGGAACAATTAGAACGACTGCAGAAGTCTTTAATGTTATATAGCCGTGTTACTGGCCCACTCAGTGAAATGATGGAGCGTGAGGATCACAGCCTTGAGGATATATGCCAACTGATTACTCTTTTAGAAGAGTGTAAGGCAGCACCACTACTTACAAGCGATCTTCATGAACAGATCGACGCTTATATAAGGGAACGAGATCACTCCCGTTTATCGATGCTTCACAAAACGTGGGTACGCGAGGTTAATCGGCGTATCGAGGAACAAAGCACTCTTTTACGCAAATGGGATCGCCCGAGCTGGGGATTTAGCTTCTGGATACTGTTGAAGCCAGCTCTCCCCTTTGTGGCCGTAGTAGCTATTCTGTTATGGAGTTTACAGCTATATCAGACCCTTATAGAATTACCTGACTTTGATTCCTCACCGACAGATATTATTAATGCATGGGCTCGCTTCATCTCTTGTATTATAGCAACGGCTTCCCTTTACCTCGTGTTCATGTATACTCGCCGACTTCCATACCACCTTGTCTATATGGGTCTCTATGTATTGATCTCAGCAGTTGCCTTATTTCACTTGTTGGGTTTAAATATGGCACTTTATATCGTTTCTGTACAAGTGATCCTCTATATCGCAGGCTTTACGCTCACCAAAAAACGTACGCGTCGTGAACGCCCTTATGCCGGTCGTGATCTTGTAATGGAAGTTGAACCAGAGTTAACACCGATGGAGACATTATCATTACTTGCGATCACTCAAGGTCAAGACGTATCTGAGCTACCGACACGTTCCAAACGTAGGCATTAACAGTTCTTCGAATCTCACTATACCAGCTCAAAAAATATCCCCGCTGTCGTACGAACGCTTCTTCATTACAGAAACGTTCGTCTTGAACAGCGGGGATATTAGCTTTAATCGTCATTTAATGGGAACTAGATTCCCTAAGATGTCGTGTCCCTGAGCGAGGAGCAGAACTAGTCTTGGCGACCCCCAAGGGCTTATTCTCAAATCGCTTCCGTTCCGTTCTTTCCATCTGTACGATCTGTCCCTCATGTACCACGATCTGAAGTGATCCAAATTCCATATTATTCAGTAACTCAGCAATACGCCCTAACCATACTTCGTCCACTTGAAGTGGTTTTGCCATAGTGTCGCCCCCCTCGCCAGGTTAATAAGTCAATATCTTATGACTTAGAATAGCTCTCGCCATAATCCACTATTATCCAACCGATTTAGTATGAATTAACCTTAACACGGACTGGAAAGAAGTGTCAATGGGCTTCTTTTCGTGTGAACCAACTCTTTAAGAGCAACGTGACCATTGCCAATAGAAGCAATAGTGATGCGACTGCAAATGAGGCTGAGAATTGATATTCATTGTACAAAATTTCAACATGTAGTGGGAGTGTATTCGTCTCTCCTCGAATATGACCCGACACGACAGAGACAGCCCCGAACTCCCCCATCGCTCTGGCATTACACAAGATAATACCGTAAAGTAGACCCCATTTAATGTTAGGCAATGTCACTTTGAAGAAGATAGTCCAGCCACGCGCACCTAAGGTGACGGCAGCTTCCTCTTCTTGCTGACCCTGATCTTCCATCAATGGAATCAGCTCTCTTGCTACAAAGGGGAAGGTTATGAATAGTGTAGCTAAAACAATACCAGGTACGGCAAATATGATTTTGATGTTATGAGCGTCAAGCCAGGGTCCAAACCAGCCATGAGCACCGAATACCAAGACATAGATCAATCCCCCTATAACGGGTGATACCGCAAATGGAAGGTCAATCAAAGTGATTAACATTCCTTTGCCACGGAACTTAAATTTGGTTACCGCCCAGGCAGCAATTACACCAAACACAGTATTCAAAGGTACTGTAATGAGTGCTACAAGTAACGTTAGCTTTAAAGCGGACATGGCATCTGGATCCGTAAGAGCAGCAGCATACACCGACCAACCCTTTTTCAAAGCTTCTGTTAACACAATAACGAGTGGAAGTACGATCAACCACAGTAACACCAGACCTGCTGTACCAATCAGAAGCCATCTAGCCCATCTGGGTTCAGTTGCTGCTGTAGAGATACTCCCTTGTAGCACAGGTGAAACTATACTAGGTTCAGTTCCCGGCATCTGCCTTTCCTCCTTTTAACAAAGTGGTTGCTATAACTCCCTTTGTTAGCGAGAGGTTCGGTGCACCCATCGTTGTAGTGAATTAATCATAAGTAACAATAAGAACGAAATAGACAATAAGATTATTGCTACTGCAGTGGCACCAGCGTAATCATATTGCTCAAGCTTCGACATGATCAGTAACGGAGCGATCTCGGTCCTCATCGGCATATTACCAGAGATAAAGACGACAGAACCGTACTCCCCTATCCCTCGTGCAAAAGCTAGTGCAAATCCCGTTAAAAGCGGTGGTAACAAATTGGGTAGTATGACTTTACAGAATGTACGCAGACGTCCTGCGCCCAATGTTGCTGCTGCTTCCTCTGCATCACTCTCCATATCCTCCAACACAGGTTGCACCGTACGAACCACGAATGGGATACCAATAAACATCAATGCTAAGGTTATCCCTAAGGGAGTAAATGCTACTTTGATCCCTAAAGGTTCCAAAAATGAACCCATCCATCCATTCTGTGAATACAGAGCTGTTAATGATACCCCCGCGACTGCAGTAGGCAGTGCGAAGGGAAGGTCAATCAAGGCATCAAACAATGCTTTACCAGGAAATTTGTATCGTACTAGCACCCATGCAAGAAGCAGACCCAATACAGCATCCAGTAATGCAGCTACCGCCGACGTTGTGAAGCTGACACGATAAGACGCTAGTACCCGCGGATCGGTCGCCACTTGCCAGAACTTTTCCCAAGTGAGTCCGGTAGAATTAAAGAGTAGCGCCGCCAAAGGAATAAGCACAACTACACTAAGATAGAACACGCTAAACCCCATCGTCAGTCCGAATCCGGGAATGACTTTACGTTGGATACTTTTGACTTGACTCATATCCTTGTATCCTATCCTTTCCGTGCCTTCGACCTATAAGTCGATCAGCTATTAGCGTTGGTCTATTTACCAGGCACGTATATTTGATCAAATACGCCGCCATCTTTGAAATGCTTCGTTTGAGTTTCTTTCCATGTACCAAATACATCTTTTAAAGTAAATAGTTCAATAGCAGGAAAGGAATCTTTAAATTTAGTCTTTACACTCTCCAGCGTAGGACGGTAAAAATTCTCAGCTGCAATCGTCTGTCCTTCTTCCGAGTACAAATACTTCAAGTAAGCTTCGGACACTTCACGTGTACCCCGTTTGTCTACTACTTTATCAACTATAGCTACCGGAGGTTCAGCCAGAATACTTACTGAAGGATACACGATATCGAACTTATCTGGACCTAATTCCTTCACGGAAAGGATTGCTTCATTCTCCCAAGCAATAAGAACATCACCAATTCCACGTTCCACAAATGTTGTTGTTGAACCACGAGCTCCGGTGTCTAGTACCGGTACATGCGTGAAGAGATTCTTGACGAACTCCTGCGCCTTAGCCTCATCATTTTCATTCTGTTTCAGTGCATATCCCCATGCAGCAAGATAGTTCCAACGGGCTCCCCCTGAAGTTTTAGGGTTAGGGGTTATCACTTCCACACCATCCTTGACTAAATCCGACCACTCTTTGATATTCTTAGGATTTTCTTTTTTCACTAGGAATACGATCGTTGATGTGTAAGGTGAGCTATTGAGCTCGAACTTGCTTTCCCAACCTTCTTTAATGAGGCCGTCTTCTTGAAGCGCATCAATATCATATCCAAGCGCTAACGTAACCACATCTGCCTCTAATCCATCAATAACCGACCGACTCTGTTTACCTGAACCACCATGGGACTGCTTAATGGTAACTTTCTGTCCCTTTTCTTTCTCCCAATAAGCGGAGAACGCCTTATTGTAGCTTTCATAAAGTTCACGTGTTGGATCGTAGGATACGTTTAAGAGATCAACATCCTTGAGTTTCTCTGTCTTCTTGGTCTCGGTAGGAGCTGGTGCAGCATTCTCTTTTTCTTTCTCTGTCGTTTTATCTCCACATGCAGCCATCACAGCAGTCATAAGTAATACCAATCCCATTAGAACCCCTTGTTTCAACGCCTTCTTCATAACATTATCACTCCTAATTATTCTTCTCTTCTTACGAATAGGAACACAAAACAGACGAAGGAAAATCACGATATCGCTGCTGTCAGACCAGTCACATAGAACTGTACCTGCAACACTAGCGAGTGATTTCCTCCGTCTGTACGGTAAGAAACAATATTTATTATTCCTACCTGTTTAGTAAGGTATATGAGTATTGTAATTAATTGGAGATGAAGTGTCAAACCTTTTTTTGTTAAAGCAGGATAAATTTATTTCCCCAGAAAAAAAAGATCATAATACTGTTCGATATGTTAGCTTTCCATTCTCCCTAAGACGAGTCAGGTCTGATTAAATATGAATTCACACGCATCGTTAAAAGACAAACAAGCAGGCTATTCCTTTTGTAAGGGAATAACCTGCTCTATATCAATTCTTCAAGACATAAATAATTAACGCACTGAAATTAAGATTTAATCCTACGAAATAACAATCCCGCAACGATCGTGACGTTATTGTTAAGCTTTAAGATGTGTAAGAGATTGAACACACATCGGTGTTGGCATCTCTAATATAAATCCTGTTGCTGTTAAGCGGCCCGTCTCAGAATCCATGAAGTAAGAGACCACATTCCCAGTATTCTTATGATTCGCCACAAGAACATACCCGCCTTCTACAATCGTAAAATTGCGCGGATACTCACCGTGAGTACTTTGCCAATCTACTGCTTTTAAATGACCTGTATCTAAGTCTATATCATATTGAACAATGCTGTCGTGTCCTCGGTTAGAGGCATATAAGAAACATCCACAAGATGATACATGAATATCAGCAGGATATGAATCCATTCCGTTGTAATCATCGGGAAGTGTCGAAATGCTCTGAATCGTTTGCAGGTCTGCGGACCGATCATCATAAGTGAATACTGTGATTTCATTATTAAGTTCATTTACGCTATATGCCCATTTACCCGTAGGGTGAAAGTCGAAGTGACGTGGTCCCGCTCCCGGTGGAAGGTCCACCTCACGATGTTTCACTAACTGCCCTTCTTCCAGACGATAGACTACGACCTGATCAATTCCTAGATCGCAGACCATCACGAAATTACCCGATGGATCTGGGAAAATAGAATGAGGATGCGGTGATTCCTGTCTATCTGGATTAACACTATGTCCACTGTGAGTTATCATGCAAGATTTCTCTTCTAATGTTCCATTATCCCCAATTCTGAATACGTTCACATTCCCACCAGAATAATTAGACACGAATAGAAATTGACCATCTGAGGATAGACTTATGTAACACGGATCAGCGCCCAGCGTCGGTTTCCGATCCAATAAGTGTAATTCTCTAGTCTCATTATCAATAGCATAGACAAATACCTCACCATCAGATTTTTCACTGACAGCATACAATCGATCACCTATTGAATTCACAACTAAATATGTAGAATTTTCTATACCAGTAGTACTGCTCACAATCCGCATAGATCCGTCCAATGGATTAAGAGCACAGCGGAATATTCCCTTCTCTGTATCCTTTGTTTGTGTTCCTGTAAAAAAAACAATTTCATTCTGAGTGCTCATGAGATTATTCCTCCTTAAGACTATCTAATTTATTGCCCAAATTCCTAATCTTCACAACAGTTACATAACATAAATATACCATAGTACTGAGAATACAAAGGGTTGATCAAACACAGCTATTGACATTAAACAGGAGCATCCTGTTTATATTTCATCTTAAATATAATTTATAATCCTTACAAGTTCAACGGGAATTAATGCGCATACAAAAATAGCCCTGCGAATACGCAGGACTCATCCATTTAGTAGTTATTAACGTTCAGTTTTTGTCTCCGATTGAATATCACGCGTAACATCCAATAAAGTAATGTTATCGTAATGGCGTTCAAGCGCCAATTCCCCACCGTTATAAATTCGTTCCATAACCTCTTGTATATGTTCGGATACCACGCAGGCTGACTCTCCACCTCCGGAACACCAACTCGGTTGTAGTGAACCACGTGCAAGAAGACGATACAAGTCGCCCAGTGTCACCTTCGCACTATCAGCATTCAGCAGATAACCTCCACCAACACCTTCCTTCGTGGTTACATAACCTTGTTTCCGAAGCAAGCCGAGCACTTTACGAACACGCGCAGGATGCGTACATACACTCTTAGCAATCTCATCACTATTAGCCATGTGGTCTTTCTTTAAGCTAAGAAGGGTTAAACAATGGACGGCAATATTGAATTCACTATTCATTTCATCGCTCCCTCTCATCTGTAATTATATGCATAACAGTTTTTAGATGTCAAGCTTCCAATTTTGAGGGCACCCTTTTCAACAGATGATTATTTATCGTCTTTAAATGACTATGATCTCATATATATATATATCTATCTTCCTCGTATCTAGCGGTACTACCCTAGTATATACATTCCCAAGCACGGTAAAGATGTAAACACACTTGAAATGGAATGTCGTAATTCATGTGCTATAATATTCGTACCTGATGGATTATAAAACCAAGCACGACAGAGCTTGCAATCCGTAACTAGTATACAAATTATAGAGAGGGGTTCTTAAGAGTGCCTCAAATCAGTCCCTCATATCTTCAAATTGGAACAACGTTAGGCGCTATTGTGATTGCGTTACTTACCATTTTCATTCGACTTAAAGCAAGTAGTTCTCCGGTCACGATTAAAAAAATCCTTATTCCACCCTTAGGGATGTCTACGGGATTTCTCATGTTTGTTGCCCCCTTTACGCATATCCCTCTGTGGTGGGCTGCCGTTGCTTTTGTAATAGGTTGGTTTCTATTCTCCTATCCACTTATCCGCAGCACCCATTTCAAAGTCGTTGAAGGTCTAGTCTATGCTGAGCGTTCTCGAAGTTTTATCGTCATCTTGTTTGCCTTACTTATAGTCCGTACGTTACTTCACCAAATCATTGAACAATACATTTCTATTGGCCAGACTGGCGCTTTATTCTTTCTACTAGCATTTGGGATGATTGTTCGTTGGCGACTGTTCATGCTAAAGGAATATAAGCACATCATCAAGTCAAGTGATACCTTGAAATAGAATAGACCTATGAATAAATAAACCGTCCAATATCATTTGCTGAACGGTTTATTATGATCTATTCTTCACGCCTATAACCCATCCTCAAAGGAGAATCAAATATGAAAGTAAAATCAAGAAAGGTAGCCATCATAGGATCAGGTATGGTAGGTTCAAGTTGCGCGTACTCCATGATTAACCAATCTATATGTGATGAGATCATGATGGTTGATCGGACGTATGACCGAGCATTAGCACAAGCCCTCGATTTGTCACACTGCATGGATTTCACACATACTCGTACTAAGGTGTATGCCGGATCCTATGCAGACTGTGGTCCAATGGACGTCATCATTATTACAGCAGGTGCTAATCCCAAGTCCGGACAGACTCGTCTGGATCTATTAGAAAATGCAGTAGCTATTACGAGAGAAATTGTCACTCCCATCATAAAAAGTGGCTTCGATGGTGTCTTTGTCATCGCAGCCAATCCAGTAGATATCGTTACGTATATGGTACGCCAAATATCCGGTTTCCCTCGGCACAAAGTCATCGGAACAGGAACCTCTATTGACTCTTCACGCCTTAAAACACTACTATCAGATGTATTTTCTATCGACCCTCGTAGTGTAAATGGGTACGCTATGGGTGAACACGGTGAGTCCCAATTTGTAGCCTGGTCCCATGTTACCATTGGAGGCAAGCCTATTCTCCATATTCTTTCCCAGCACCGAGAAAGGTTTCAGGACTTAGATCTTACCGACATCGCTCGCAAAACCAAAGATGCTGGATGGGAAATATTCACTCGTAAAGGCTCCACCCATTTCGGTATTGGTAGCGCCCTCGCCTTCATTACTCGCTCCATTCTAAACGATGATCACAAAATAATTGCTGTATCTGCCGTGCTTAATGGAGAATATGGACAATCGGATATATGCATAGGTGTTCCTGCTATTATTGGAAGTGATGGCATAAAGGAAATTGTTGAATTGAATTTAAATGAAGAGGAAACATCCTTATTTAATGCTTCATGCGATATTATACGTTCAAACATTGCGGGCTTGGCGGAAGCCTAACCTTCCTTATCTTCAGAAGAAGAAAGGCGCCTCCATGAATGGAGACGCCTTTCTTCATTTACTTGATCGTATAGGATTCAAACTTCTTTCAATCTAAAAGCAATCCATCCTCCGATAAAGAACACAACGAAACTTCCTAGTACGACAATCATCAAGTTAGCTAAGGGTAAATTGAACGCCCCAAAACTATGTGAATTGGGAAGCATGGATAGTAGCGGCTGCGCCCATGGATAATAGGGGCCGATTCGCTCCGAATTGATGACAAGCATATTTGGAATGGTAAATACGACATTGAGCGCAAGCGGTGCTGCAAAACTATTCCACATCACAGAAACAGCGAGTTGTAGCGCAGCAAGCGGTAAGCAAGCCACCCATCCTCCAAGAGAACTACGCATCATATATTCCCACGGAATAGGTGTAACAACGCCCTTCATCCATCCAACTAGAAAGACGCATATTAGAAATAATATCTGTGTCACAGCCAGCAGAACTGCAATGACCGTAAACTTAGCGATATACACACTAGAACGAGATACAGGCAATACTAATAATTGCTTCCATCCCCCACCGCTATGCTCATAGCGACAAATAAAGGCAGCGAACAAGCCACTTAAGATCGGTAGAAATAACAATCCATGAGCCATTCCCATTTCTAATAGTAGCCTCTCCCATAGCCCTACGACATCGCTTGATAGATCAACCTCGAATCCTATCAGGACGGCAAGGATCGGACTAAGTAGAACAAGTAGCCAGATTTGAATGTTAGCTATTTTCACTCTTTCAGCTGATAGAAGTCTTAGGAATCCTTTCATTTATGCCACGTCCTTTCTACTGAAATGAGCCATTCCGAGTAGTAAGACAGTGAAGCCCACGAATAAAGAGGCAACTATTGCCTCGATTTGATGAGGTCCATCTAATGTCATGTTAGGCCACTTCATAGGTACCCATTCATCATATTTAGTTGCGAATAGAGATGCAATAGCTATAGTTATACCAATCGAAACGGAAATAGCTTGATTGGAATAGCTCAACGATAACCATAGCTGTAGCGCTAATATCGGCAGTGTCCCTATAAAAGGAAGAAAACAAAACCGTACGATATCAAGATACGGTATATCCGTACCGAGTTGCAATCCAAGCCCTAACAAAATCGTTCCCAGTACAAGCAAAACACAGGACACTAACAGTAAAATAACGCCAAGGCCGAACTTAGCACTAAAGACAGTCATTCTCGATACAGGCAACGCGAGCAGTTGCTTCCACGAACTCATCTGATGTTCCACATTGGCTATCAGTGAACATACCAATGTTATTCCCATAATGAGTGACATGGGAACGAACGCAATAATGTTATCGATAAGCCCTCCCCACACGTCTTCTTTGTACGCCTCCATCAAGTAATCATAACGAAGCCCAAAATTGAGAACCTGCATCGCAATCAGTCCAATGGGACCCAAGAACACCAGAAACCAAATGCCTTTTCCACGTATTTTAATGAAATCTGTAGATAATACACGCCCCATCATGAGACGCCACCTTCTCCAATAACCTGTAGAAAAATATCCTCTAGTGACTTCTTCTTCTCTTCTACACGATAAACGTCATGACTATTATCCACTAAACGCTTAACGAGCAAAGCTACCTGAGCGTCATTAAGGTTAGGGAACTGTAACACGCCTTGCTGCATCGTTCCTTCAAAACCCTGATCCATTGCCACACGAATAGCTTCTTCAGGTTCTGATACAACGATGCTCATTCCTTCTGAAGCCTGATTTCTTAAGTTTTGAATCGTATTTTGATACACCATTTCTCCTTCTCGGATGATTCCGACTCTACTAGCCATTTGTTCAACCTCACCCAATAAGTGGCTCGATACCAGCACTGTGATTCCATGCCGCTGTGGCATCTCTCTAATTAATTCTCGTATCTCCTGAATACCCGCTGGATCTAGACCATTCGTAGGTTCATCTAGAATAAGCAATTCTGGATTTCCTAAGAGAGCACTGGCTATCCCCAGACGTTGCTTCATCCCTAAAGAATAACCTTTAACCGCACGCTTGGACTCCTTTGTCAGAGAAACAATGTCCAACACCTCATCAATTCTTGATCTTGGAACATCCAGAATACGGCGTACCGTCTCCAAATTCTGAACCGCTGTTAAATGCCCATAATAGGATGGGTATTCTACCAACGACCCTACTCTCCGAAGAATATTCAATTTTTCCTTGTTTAAATCTTTACCGAATATTTGAACGGATCCTTCCGTAGGCCGAATTAACCCTAGTAGCATACGAATCGTTGTTGTTTTACCCGCTCCATTAGGTCCTAGAAATCCGTATATTTCGCCCTTCGCTATCTCTAAGTTCAGGTTACTTACGGCCGAGCGGCCACGATATCTCTTATTCAAATTTCTCGTCTGTATTACGAGTTCGCTCATCTTGATCACCTCTAGATTTAACAATAAACCCTGAAGTTTAAAATGACGCCTCGCTCTTGTTTAAATTCTGTTTAAGTTTCGTTTAAATGTTCTACTTCTCGATATAGATACACACGTGTACCTTCGGATGAACTAATGGTTTCCAATCTCAATCCCATTTCTCTCGTCAGAAACTCCACAATGGCCAGTCCTATCCCCACTCCCTTAGTGTCCGACGGGTAAGACATACCTTCACCATGATCAGCAATAACGATGGCTACTTCACCGTGACGAATTTCATTATATACTCCAATATATTCCCCACTTCGCGCATGACGGACCACATTTTGAAATAAATTATCTACAATACGTCTGAACCATCCTTCATCTACGTTCCAGACTAAAGGCTCCTCTTGTATGTTCACATCCACTTCAAAGCCTTCCTTTTCCCACAAAGGATACCAAGCTGCAGCACTTTCCCTAACCAATCTTAGAACATCATGCTTCTCAGTCATTAAAGTATACCGACCACTTGTAAGCAAATTATAGGATAATAAGTTGTCAATCAACCCGGACAAGTCGTGAATTTTAGCATCTATGAGCTGAAGTGATTCCACTCCGTGCGAAGATAACCTTTCTTTCTGCAACGAATAAATGTGGCTACGAATAACCGTTAACGGTGTTCGCAAATCATGTGATAAATGAGCAATTAACTGCTTCCGCAAATCTTCTTCCTCACGCTCGCGGTGCATGCTCTCCCGAAGTTGAACGACCATGTGATTGAACGCATCCTCCAATTGGCCAATCTCATCATGCCTATTCACGATAACAGGTTCAGGAATTCCATCCCCTCCAGGCAATGTCATGGAAGATTGTAAACGGAGTAACCTTTTTCGAAATCTAGCAAAAAACAGCCAAGATACAACAATAAACATGATGAACAAGATAAACCCGAAGATCACATAATAGGAATTGGGCATTCCTCTATATGGTTCTCCATCTTCGAGTAAATCACGCGGAATCTGTATGGTCATGAACCCTTGCCCTGCATTAACTTTCCCCCCACCAATAAAGGAAACGACCGTAAATGGGTCAGATGCTATGCTGCTCTTCATAAATGTTATCGCATCCAAGGCCGTCCACAGTACAGGTATTTGTTGCTGTTGAGGCATTTCTAATCGCGTATATCCTTGACTATCCACCCAAAACATCGTCGCTTCAGGGTATTCACCCTTTAAATGATGGATTTCTGAATTGATATCTTGTTCAGATGCCCCATCCAAACGCAACGCTTGTTGATGCCATTTACCCTCTATCACATTCCCACGCTCATAAATTGTTGTTTGCGATGAGTTATCTATAGGTACTACTTTAGTGACTAGCCCATAGGTAGAGACAGGTACCGTGATTATAATAGGTACCATCAATAACGCTACGATTACAATGAGTAAATAACGTGACAATAACGATCGACCGAACCGAAAGATGAACCAATTCTTCATAACTTCACACGGTAACCCAGACCACGAACCGTCTCGATAATTTCCGGATTAGCCGGATCTCTTTCTATCTTTTCACGAAGATAACGAATATGGACCATTAACGACTTATCTCCATCTATGTAAGGATCACCCCAAACAGCTTCATAAATCTGCTCCTTCGTCAGAATATGATTTACATGTTGTAACAAATAGGTGAATATTTGAAACTGCTTTCCTGTCAATATGACCTCTTCACCAGATTCACAGTTAACAATTCGATTCTCTTTTTCATATATCTTTAAATGCTTTAATTCCATTGGTTCAACTGAATGTGCACCAGAACGTCTTAGTAATATCTCTATTCGTGCAGCCAATTCATCAGGGTGAAATGGTTTCGTAACATAATCGTCTGCAAATTCTAAACCTTGTAGCTTATCATCAATGGAGGTTCGTGCGGACAGCATAAGGATAGGTAAGCCTGGGTATTTCCTCTTAAGACGCTGACCTATTGTAAATCCATCGAGACCCGGAAGCATGACGTCCAGGATCACTAACCTTGCGGACGCGGCCTTCTCAATCGCACCATCCCCGTTCATCAGCCACACCACTTCATACCCACGTTCCATCAAGTCTTGGCTAGCCCACTTACCAATATCTCGATCATCTTCAATGTATAAAATTTGTACTCCCATACATCCATCGATCCTCTCATTAATATATTCAGATTATAACATGGTGTTGAGTTGCACTCTTTACTACTTATTAACTTGAAAAGTTAGCAATGCGGGCAATGTACAGTCCATGTGATATATGGTATATTTAAGATATTATCAAGAAGAAACGGCTACACCGTTCCCTTAAGGACGGGTATCCATCTCTTAGGAAATATAAGAATGGAGAGTTTCAAGTGAAGCTTATACTTTCTTATATTTTTAAATGAATTTTTATCTAACCAAAAGGCAATGCTACCCTATACCTAAAGGTACAACCTCGGCTGCTTCTTAGTCTGGTGTTGCACCTTTTTTGTATGAGGAAAATGAGGAGGAGATCATCATGTTATTAGAAGCTATCTATCATCGTCCGAAACAAAACTGGTGTTATGCTTATGATGGGAAAACGATACATATTAGAATCCGTACCAAGAGAGGTGATATCACCTCAGTAGATGCAATGACCGGTGATAAATATGCATGGGACCAGACGATTACGTACATTCCGATGTCGATCCTGTCGTCTGATGAATTATTTGATTACTGGGAATGCGAGGTTATTCCTCCATACCGTCGTTTAAGATATGGTTTCTTATTGCATAAAGATGATCAGAAGGTATGGATGACGGAATACAATTTCTTGAATGAACAACCTAGCGACCCAAATCGATTGTTCGACTTCCCTTATATCAATATGATCGATGTGTTCAAGACACCTGATTGGGTCAAAGACGCGGTGTTCTATCAAATATTCCCTGAACGATTCGCCAATGGAGATCCAAGTATTAACCCTCCAGGTACGTTACCATGGGGCGGAACTCCACAAAGAGATAATTTCTTTGGTGGTGATTTACAAGGTGTTATTGATCACATGGATCATCTTAGTAACTTAGGCATCAATGCCCTCTATTTCACACCATTATTTACTGCAACAACCAACCATAAATACGATACTGAGGATTACCTTCAGATTGACTCTCAATTCGGTGACGTTGACCTATTGAAGAAGTTAGTAGCCCTCTGTCATGAACGTGGAATACGTGTAATTATGGATGCCGTGTTCAATCATTCCGGCAGAACATTCGCGCCATTCGTTGATGTGCAGAAGAATGGAGAATCTTCCCGTTACAAAGATTGGTTCCATATTTCGAAGTTCCCAATTCGTGTTGAGAATGGCATTCCAACGTATGAAACCTTCGCTTTTGAACCATTGATGCCGAAACTTAACACAGAGAATCCAGAAGTTAAAGCCTATCTCCTTCATGTCGCTGAGTATTGGATTAAAGAAGTTGATATCGACGGATGGCGACTAGATGTAGCCAATGAAGTTGATCACCAGTTCTGGAGAGAATTCAGACAAGTGGTTAAGAATACGAAACCAGACGCTTATATTCTAGGTGAAATATGGCATGATTCCTCCAATTGGTTGCAAGGTGATCAATTTGATGCCGTCATGAATTATCCTTTCACCAATGCTACACTCGATTTCTTCGTAGAAGGTTCGACAGATGCAGAGCAATTCTCACATGCCATCGGCAAACAGGTAGCCCTTTACCCACGTCAAGCCAATGAAGTCGCTTTTAACTTACTTGATAGCCATGATACAGCACGTCTAATCACGCTCTGTAAAGATGACAAACGTAAAATGAAACTAGCTGCGCTATTCCTACTTACATTTACCGGTACCCCATGTATTTACTATGGTGATGAAGTAGGAATAACCGGCGGCTTTGATCCAGGCTGCCGTAAGTGTATGGAATGGGACCCTGCGAAGCAAGACCATGACCTATTCACGTTCTACCAAGAACTGATTAAGTTGCGTTTGGACCACAGTGCTCTTCGTACAGGTATACTCACATTCCTGTCCTCTCAATCAGGAAGTACGACACTTGCTTACTCTCGTGAGGATGATAAGGATAAATTTGTTGTTCTTATGAATAACGACAGTAAGCAACAGTCCATCGAGCTGTCTTTAGCAGAAACTCAACTAGAGGATACTCACTCAGGCAAGACCTATACGATTTCGAATGGCTCATTAGCCGTAGCATTACCCCCTTATGGTTATATGATGTTAAAAGTTATCAAGCATTAGAATGATTATTGTATTTCAAATCTACTGCTTGAAACATAACAAAGCGGCTAAGGATCTAATCCTTAGCCACTTTTCCATTCCTCGAGTCTTAGATAGGATACCATCCCCATTATGTTTTAAATTTCATCAATGAATGCTTAAAGGTCTTGGATATTTCCTCCAATCTATTCGATAAACCCACCAACTGCTCACTTACAACATACTGTTGTGAGGACATAGACGCCACTTCCTCCGTCGAAGCACTCGTCTCTTCGACCACTGCACTAACAGAAGAAATAGATACCGATAATAGCTGTTGGGATGCAATTAACTCTTTAACGGAGACAGAAGATTTATCAATCTCAGCGAGAAACTCATCCATTTGCTGCTTCACACTCTGAAAAATAGTAGATGCCTCTTTTACGGAAACCATCTGCTCCGCCATCACAGGCGATACTTCATTCAGCGATGATGTAGTATGTTCAATTCCACGCCAGATCTCATCGGTGATCTCTGCTACCGTTAGAATGGATTGCTTCGATCCATCCGCTAGATTACGAATTTCATTAGCAACCACCATGAATCCACGTCCAGCGGCACCAGCTCTTGCTGCCTCAATCGTAGCATTCATCGATAGAACATTGGTTTGCTGTGTAATGTTACTCATAAGTTCCAATATTTTTTGTATAGAATAAGTGCTTTTCTTCAGGGTTTCTGCATGATTAACAATGGTTCTATTCATATCCACAATAATATCCGTTTTATGTACTAACTGATCCATATAAGCCGTACCTTGTTCACTCACCTGAAGTACTCGATTCGCCGCTTGTTCCATAGCGCTATTGGAAGCTAATACCTTGTGAATTTTCTCTGCGATGTGTTCAACCAGCACATTCTCGCTTTCAGCTTCCATAGCCAGATCAGAAGCTCCTACAGCAATTTCTCGTGAGGCAGTAGCAATCTCCCCAGCCGATAAAGATGTACCTTTCGAGACTTGAGCCAATTCATCCGCGGTCTCTAATACCTCTTGAGCGGAACGATTCGTTTGATCCACAAGCACTCCAATCTGCTTCATCATCTGATTGAAACTAGACCCCAGCCGACCGATCTCATCCTCACTATGGAAGCTGGTACGCACCTGTAGGTTGCCTTTCTCCCCCTCTTCCATTAGATTACATAATTTCGCAAGCGGTCTGCTCAAATTCCGAATGACATAATAACCAATTAATAAAGCAAACATCACAGCTATGAGGATCACGATCATAGTAACATACAGCAGTTGATTGGTCCCTTTTACGAAATCGCTGAGAGGAGCATATCCCATCATTGTCCACTTCGTTGTATCCAATGTTTTGTATACAACAAGCTGTTGAACTCCATTCTCATTATCCGCTGTAAATGATGTCTCGTCTTCAACCCCATTCTTGTTAATTTGAACGAATGACTTCGTTTCCAAAAGGGCATTATCTTTCGCATGAACAATTCTATTACTATCCGTTATCACTTCAACTTGACCACTCACGCCAATTTTGAGATTAGAAAGCATTTCCGCAATGGCCTTCTCCTTGATTTCAAATAACAGTATATATTCTGCCTCTGGGTGGTTCATATTTCGAAGTAATCTTCCCATGGTTAGCGTGGGCTCCGCATACGAATTAAAGAATCCCTTCTTACTCGTAGGGAACCATACAATCTGACCTTTAGCATCCTTAATTTGTTTCATTTTTACTTGAATATCATCATCTGTACGAACACCAGTAATACCAGAAGATTTATAGGAATCAACTTCTACTAAGCTCTCTTTCACTAAGCGAACACCTAGCAGCCTACTATCAGACCCCGAAATGGAACTCAGTTTGCTGCGGACTTTTTCTTCTAAATTATGCCTTTGTAAAGTTCCAATTTCAGCTTGATCGATGCTCTCCAAATTGCGCTTCAGTTCCGAATCTACAGCCAGTTGTTTGGATAACGATTCATATTGAAGGAATAGGAAATCAAGTTTATCGGCAGCTTGAACAATAGCCTGTGAGGACGCCAAGGAGACCTCATCTTTAATAATCCCTTTAGATAATTGATAAGAAGAAAGGCCAAGTATTGTAGACAATCCAACAATGGCACAGAACATGATTACGAATAATTTCATTCCAATCGATTTAAAACGGAGAAAATGTATTTTACTATGTATTTTATTCATGAATATTTCTCCCCTTTCGTCGTTCTTCATGATGATGTTCCAAATAAAAGAATGGTACAGCCCTCTTGTGCGAGAGTTGTACCAAGTTATCATATTACTAATGTTTAGAACCTCAAATTCTTATGTTACTCATGATTTAGTGTGTTATTAGTCGGCTGTGTCTTAACCCTTACTCGCTCCGGACGTCAAACCCTCCACAAGAAGACGCTGAAGGAACATGAACAGAATCGTAATTGGCACGGCGATCAGAACTGCACCTGCTGCGAACATTGTGAAATTTGAATTCGTGTTCGTACTCACCATATCATACAGCCCCACAGCCACTGTCCATTTCTCCTTAGACCGCAGTACCATCTTCGCAAAGATAAAGTCAACCCACGGACCAACGAATTGCGTTAGCGCCATATAAGTGAGCATGGGCCGAGAAAGTGGCAGAATGATTCGGGTGAATATCCTGAAATTACTTGCTCCATCGATCCTGGCCGCTTCATCCAATGATCTTGGGATCGTATCCAGGAATCCTTTAGCTATAAAGGTTCCCCCAAGCGGAGCACCTGCTGCGTACACAATAATTAATGCAAGATGTGTATCAAGCAAATGGAACTCTTTAAGAAGTAAATAAATGGCGATCATACTCATAAATCCAGGGAACATCCCCAGAATCAATACCGTTGAGAGCGCCGTCTGCCGTCCACGGAAACGAAAGCGTGATACGGCATAACTGGTTAACAGTGTAAGAATAATACCGATCAACATAGAAAGGATCGAAATCTTCAACGTATTCATGTACCAGGTTCCAAACATGTAACTCTTCGATGTAAATAATTCACTATAGTGTTCCAGTGTAAAGCTACTAGGAATCAGTGACTTACTATACAGAGATTTACCAGGTCGAACGGAACCCAAAATGACCCATAACGCTGGATACACGGAACCAATCACCATGATAATGAGAATGATATAACTTAGCGTCAAACTCAAGGATTTTTTCACTTTTCGTCCACTCATTGGATCATATCCTCCTCTTTAAATGACTTCGTTCTGCGGTAGTTATAGATTGAGAACGAGGCGACAATTAGGAAAATAATGATCCCCACAGCAGAAGCCATATTGTATTTGTTCTGATCTAACGTTAACTTGTACAACCAAGTGACGAGCAGATCGGTTGCTCCTGCATACTGGTAATCCCCCACTACAGGATTTCCACTTGTTAGCAAGTAAATTGCGCTAAAGTTATTGATATTTCCAGCAAATTGCGCAATGAGTATTGGTGCTGTTGTGAACAGTATCATGGGCAGGGTAACGATTCGAAACTTCTGATAATTATTTGCCCCATCTACCTCAGCTGCTTCATACATATCACGTGGAATAGTAGTCAATACACCCATAATTAATATCATAGAGACTGGAATACCAACCCACATATTGACGACAATAACCGTAACTTTTGCCCAGAAAGGATCAGTCAACCATGGAAGATTTCCAAATCCAAAATATCCGAGATACTGATTAATCGGTCCGAATTGACCGTTAAACATATTTCTCATCACAAGCAGCGAAATAAGCTGCGGAATGGCATATGGAATAATTAATATCGTTCTCCACAAACCCTTAAACTTGATGCCTTTTTGGTTAATGAGCAACGCAACAAGCATGCCTCCAAAATAAGTAGTTACCGTGGATAGAAAGGCCCAAATAATGGTCCAGGTCAGAACTCCGTAGAACGTGTGACTCCACGTTTTGAGTAAAATTAAATCTCTAAATGTATCAAATCCTACCCAATCGATCAACTTAGCTGGTGGGATGTGGTTAGGTGCAGAGTAATTCGTAAATGCCAACATAACCATAAAGATGATAGGCATAACCGTGAAGAATAGAATACCTATGCCCGGCAAAGTCAAAAAAGCTTGCGCGAATTTATAATCTAGAATATACCGAATCGATTGTTTGAAATTGTTCGGTTGGATTCCCTTTTCTCTTTTTTCTGCGGTTTTACGCGCGTCTTTTACATTCATGACATAAATAATGATAAAAATAATAAAAAGTAAAATGGTTATCAAGCTTTGAATAAGAATAAAGATCGAGTGATCCCCTTCCATCCACTTACCGTTGACTCTCATTCTTGGTGTATCTCCAAGTGTTACAATGCCCCACAAAGATCTACCCAGATTACTGCTGAAATAAATGATCGCATACGCCTCAATTAGCAGGTATACGAGGCCTTTTATAAACTGGCGGTTATATATTTGTCCCAGTCCCATGCTTATAAGCGACAGTATTGTGGCTTTGTTGCGATATCGATCCACGAGCTTTCTCCTCTCCCTAGAAAACCGAGGAATTACCCGCCGCATGATGCGACGGGCCCTTCAAATTGTTATCCCTCGAGCATCTATCTTAATTTACTTCGTCGCACCGCCATTTAAATCTTTAATTTGTTGTACTGCCTTATCCATCGCTTCTTTCGGATCTTTACCGTTATCCCAAATTTCCGGGAAAGCTGCATTTACAGGACTCCATACATTTCCCATTTCAGGAATGGTAGGCATAGGTTGAGAATTGATAACTTGTTGAGCAAAACCTGATACAAACGGATCATTCTTAATCTGATCAGATGCCAATGCTTCATTGTTTGTCGGTATAGAACCCACTTTTTCATTCAGAAGAAGCTGTGCTTCCTTAGTGGATGCGAACTCAGCGAATAATTGTGCCGCATTAGGATACTGCGTAAAAGAGTTAACGTACCAAGCTTTAATACCAGACAATGAAATGGCAGGTTTGCCATCAATCGTTGGAATAGGTGCAATTCCAAGCTTATCTCCTAGCGCTTTTTTGTAACCCGCAAGTTCCCAAGGACCCGTAATATCCATGGCTACATCACCAGTGTTGAATAAGCTACGTTTAATATCTGGCGTAATATCAGCGCTCTTAATAGGGAGTGCTGCTTTTAGTTTCACATACGTTTGTAATCCTACAAGAGCTCCAGCCGAATTGATTCCAATGTCATCTTTGTTCGTACCATTGTCACCGAAAATATATCCACCTCCGGTAGCAATAAACGGATAGTTGAAGTACAGGTTACCCGGTTCCCACATAATTCCGTATCTGTTCTTCGATTTATCTGTAAACGTTTTGCTGAATTCGATAACATCATCGAATGATTTCGGAGCTTCCTTTACAAGCTCTTTATTATAAAAAAGTGCATAGGTTTCAGCTGCTCTTGGGTAGCCGTACAACTCACCCTTAAAAGTGACCCCTTGAATGGATGCTGGTGTATTGTTAGCTATTGTTTCTTTCGCTAGGGCCTCATTAGTTAGTAGCAAACCCGCTTCTGCCGCTCTACCCAAGTTATCATGTGGGAACATTACAATGTCGGCACCTAATCCTGAAGGGCCATCTTGAGTCAATTTCGTAACTTGATCTGTTGCTGCTACTTCTTCAACTTTGACAGGAATGCTATATTTCTCTTCAAATTGCTTTGCCATTTCATCTGTGAATGTTCTCTCTTCCTTACTTTCCCAAACAATCAGTGTAGCGCCCTCTTCTGGCTGAAGCGCCCCGTCAGCAACCTTTTCCGAAGAAACACCCGGTTCTGTCGTCGCATTCGTGCCAGGAGTAGGCTCCGCATTTTTACTAGGTGTGTTGTTGGAACCACAGGCGGTAATTGAGAAAACCATGGTCAAGGCAGCAACTAATGTCATTACTTTATTCATTTTCATTCTTAAACTAACCCCTCTCTAATTGGTCTAACGGTTAACGTTCCGTAAAACTAAGAATATTGCGCAAACGATTTCACAAATCCGCTAGAATTGTCACTCACACACTTAATCATCTTGTTATTGAGTAATAATTTAAGTACGTAAGCGCTTTATTCATGGGTTTATCATACACAATAGAGTATGTTTTGTAAAAACGTTTGCACAAGGTCTTTAACCCTGAATAATCCTATTTTATTGATAGTATCCACTGAAATCTTCGATTTTCGCAGAATAACGAGGTATTACTTAAATTTACTTCAAAATAACGGTGGAGTATGGGGGAATCACTAGCAAATCAGAGTTAATATTTGTATTTTTATCCGTTGTTTTTAAGATCTCAGTGTATTTATATTCAGCTCCTTCACGATCAAGCACAATTTGTTGCACTTTATCTGATAAATTGTGGACAACCAATACCTCATCGGAGTGCGTACGCCGAACATACGATACAATTTGTGCATTACCAGTATCATAATATTGGATATCCCCATCACGAAGCGCCACGATTTCATTTCTCCATCTCAACCATTTCCGATAATGAGCCAATAAGGAATCCTTCTGGTTGAGTTGTAACTCCACGCTAGTTAATTGTTCCCCGAGATTTAAAATAGGTTCTTCCCACGTTGTTTGTCCAATCCCTTTTACTCCACTTTCATACCAGATCATTGGTTCTCGAATTTGTTCATCCGGCTTCGCACCTAACATACCAATCTCTTCGCCGTAATAAATAAATGGATTTCCTGGTAACGTTAAAAGAATAGAAGCTGCTATCTTGGCATGATCCATATTGCTGTCAAGCTGACTCATGACCCGATTCTGATCATGATTCGTTAAGAAAATGGCATCAACAAATTGTCCCTGTGATTTAGTGTTGAATAACTTATATGTTCGCTCAAGCGTAAATGCCATGTTGTTGTCTCGTTCACTTTTCACACTACTCATGATAGATTCGGCTAGACTGAAATTGAATCCAGAATCAAATGACTTATCCAAATAAGGAGCCACTGAAGCGACAGAATTCTCCCACACTTCCCCGACGATATAAGCTTCTGGATTAATCTCATTCATGCTGCTACGGAACTCCTGCCACCATGCAATATTTTTGGTTTCCGTGTCCTTATTCTTATCCGACTGCAAATCCTCGTATATGTGTTTGGCTGCGTCTAAACGAAACCCATCCATGCCTTGCTTCAGCCAGTACTGACCGATATCTTTCATTTCTGTTCGTACTGCATCATTATCGAAATTAAGATCAGGCATCCCATCCCAGAATGTACCCAGATAGTGAGTACCTTTCATTTCATACCAAGGATTCGCACCCGATGCAGCACTAGTACCACTTGGAACCCGATTCTGATCCTCAGCCCATACGTACCAATCTCGATAAGGACTCTGTTTATCTTCTGCGGAATCCTTGAACCATGGATGTTCTTTACTCGTATGGTTAACAACCAAATCCATAATGATCTTGATGCCTCGTTTATGGGCTTCGTCAATCAATGTTGCCATATCTTTCATAGTTCCGTATTCAGGATTCACACCTCTATAATCGGTTACATCATATCCATGATAACTCGGGGAGGGTTGAATCGGCATGAGCCAAATCCCACCTACAGCGAGATCATCTGTCGTAGATGAGTCCCCATCATTCAAGTAATCCAGCTTCTCTATCACGCCACGCAAATCTCCAATACCATCGCCGTCCGAGTCATAGAAAGAACGAACAAAAATCTCATAATAGACCGTTGAAGGTTGTTCATCAATTAGATCATCAGACGTTGAATCAGAGGGAGATTTGTTCTGTGAATTCTTAATGGGTAAAGAAGTCCTTTGTTTGTTCTGCTCTGTTTGTGTTACATTAACATTATCTTTATTACAGCCAGCCAGTAAAGTTCCGAGCATAATTATTCCAATTAATCCAATAGAGAAACGTTTAGTATGTCTGTGTGATTTACAATTTCCCATAAAAATTCCTCCTTCATTCATGAATTTTGGTGCTTTATGGGTATCATCATAACGGAGGAATCCTTACAGTCCAAACGTCATTACACCTGTATTCCGTACAATTCGTTGATTTAGAGAAGATAATATGGGCTCTAGCTTCTTATTTCTTCATTTATTAACTTTTTAATCCAATTGACTCTTATTTTTGTTATAATCATGTTTATCATGCAAGGTTTGTTATTTACAAGCCGTAGACATTAGATTAAGATATCAATTGTAAAAGCGAATATCTCGTTTGTTTGATTTAACGATTTACGCAAACGGTATCATCCGGGAGGTCATTATGTCTGTCACGATAAAAGATGTTGCTAAAAAAGCTGGCGTATCACCCTCCACGGTGTCCCGAGTGCTATCAAATCACCCTAGAATTAGTCTTGAAACTTCTCGTAAAGTAAAGATTATTCTAGAGGAGATGGGATATCATCCTAACATTATGGCTCAGAGCCTAGTGTCTAAAACAACGAATAGCATTTGCGTTATTTTACCTAAGTCTGCTGAAGAGTTATTCTTGAATTCATTTTTCATGGAATTAGTCCGAGGTATAGTGACACAAGCTAACCGTTCTGGCTATGATGTAGTGCTTAGTTCTGGAGGTAGTGAGCAAGAGGAAATCGATGTTGTATCCCGTCTAATTAATGGGAAACGTGTCGACGGTGCAATACTACTCTATTCCCGTAAAGATGATCCTGTTGTAGAATTTCTACACAGCAACAATCATCCTTTCGTCTTAATTGGCCGAAGCGATAAATACCCCGATCTACTATCTGTTGATAATGATAATGTTCAAGCCGCTTATGATGCTACCAAACACATGATTTCCTTCGGACATAAACGAATTGGATTCGTCAGCGGACCACCTAATCATGTCGTTTCAATAGACCGACTTAAGGGATACCAACGAGCTCTTGAAGAAAGTGGACTTGAGATGCGCAAGGACTGGATTGTTGAAGGAGAGTTTCTACAAGAAAGTGGATACCGGGCTATGTCATTTTTCATGAGTTTACCTGAACGCCCTACTGCCCTGGTTGTGGTAGATGATCTTGTATCATTCGGTGTACTTCGTGGTTTACATGAACTTGGATATAAAGTTCCTGATGATCTAAGTATTGTCAGCTTTAATAATATATCAATCGCTGAACTCTCTAATCCACCTATAAGTAGCATCGATATTGGTATTTATAATCTGGGTTGTACCGCTTCACAAGCATTAATTCAATCGATTCAACATCAGGGAGAATCACAATTCCAGAAAAGACATATCATCCCTCATCGACTCGTAGTAAGGGAGTCTTCTATGATTCCTGTGGTTGATCAAAACCATCAAATCTAAGGAATGCGCGCCAGTAATACATATGAAGTATGTACTTGCTTCATATATATATTATGAGATAATACAAGTGAAGCACACTTGCTTCATATTTATCCTACGAGGTAACTCACATGAAGCAAGTAATTGCTTCATATATTTTTAAAAGTAGTACAAACGTTTGCACAAATAAGGAGGAACCCCAAGATGAACCCTACGAACTCCCCTATACAAGCTTGTTTATTCGACTTAGACGGTGTGCTCGTTGACACAGCCAAATACCATTTTTTAGCCTGGAAACGGCTCGCTGATGAACTAGGATTTGAGTTTACTGAGAAAGATAATGAAAGACTAAAGGGTGTTAGCCGTATGGCTTCCTTAGACATCTTACTTGAAATTGGCAACATTCAAATCGATGATGCAACCAAGATTGCACTCGCTGAAAAAAAGAACAGCTGGTATGTAGACTACATTTCATCAATGAACGAGTCAGAGATTCTACCAGGATCCCTGTCCTTTCTAAAAGAGTTGAAACAGCATGGGATTAAAGTGGCCCTAGGCTCCGCAAGTAAAAATGCCATGATGATATTAAATAATGCTCATTTAGTTCCCTACTTCGATGTCATTATTGATGGAACCACAACGTCCAATGCCAAACCCGATCCTGAAGTGTTCATACTCGGCGCAGAAGGCGTTCAAGTATCTCCAGAGCATTGTGTTGTATTCGAAGATGCCGAAGCTGGTATTGAAGCAGCTACCCGTGCAGGCATGCGTAGTATCGGCATTGGATCACCAGGAACACTCACTCAAGCAGAGCATGTCGTATCCTCACTTGAAGAAATGTCTGTTGAGAAATTACAACGTATCATGACCAAACATTAATCATTTATATACGATACTTAAATCATCACTTCTAAAGGAGACGATTCATGTGAAACAATATTTAAAGCTGGATCCATGGAACATTATTGAAGAAGGATTCGATCCTCATAATCATGAAATATCAGAAAGCGTTTTTAGTATTGGTAACGGACATATGGGACAGCGAGCTAACTTTGAAGAAACGTACAGCGGTCCCTCTCTTCAAGGTAGTTATATGGCTGGTGTCTATTATCCAGATAAGACACGTGTAGGTTGGTGGAAGAACGGCTACCCAGAATACTTTGCAAAAGTATTAAACTCTACTAACTGGATTGGAATTAACGTCCTTATTGACGGAGAAACCCTTGATCTAGCAGTATGCAAGGTCAAAGACTTCGTAAGAGTACTTAATATGAAAGAAGGAACACTCTCTCGTAGCTTTATTGCTGAGACCCCTGAAGGTAAAATCGTAAAGATTGAAGCCTTACGCTTCATTAGCATTACTCACAAAGAAATTGGAGCCATTCGATACGCGGTAACGCCACTTAATTTCAGTGGTTCGATTTCCTTGACTCCTTACTTAGATGGCGATGTATCTAACAAAGACTCCAACTACGATGAGAAGTTCTGGTTAGAAGTGTTGAAAGAAGTGACTCCCGATGATGCTGCGCTAACGATCAAGACGAAGAAGCTTGACTTCCACGTCATATCCGTCATGGCTTACAGCCTACTCAAGAATGGCGAATCGCTCACGGTTACACCTGAAATGATCCATCAAGAAAAATATGTAGCTCATCAGTTACAACTTGATGTACAAGAGAATGATCAGATTGTTCTCTACAAATATGTTGCGAATGTGACTTCCCGTGATCATGATTGTAGTCAATTACTGAGTATTGGACGGTCACTTCTTAAATCGGCTATGGAACTAGGTTTCCAAGAGCTACTTAAGGAACATCTTACTGCGTGGGCTGAGAAATGGCGTGAAAGTGACATTGTCATCGAAGGAGATATAGCTGCGCAGCAGGCGATTCGTTTTAACATTTTCCAGCTTAATCAGACCTACACTGGAGAAGACGACCGTCTCAATATCGGACCGAAAGGGTTTACAGGAGAGAAATACGGCGGAAGTACTTATTGGGATACCGAAGCCTATTGCCTTCCCTTCTATCTCAGTACAGCAGATGCATCCATTGCTCGAAATCTCTTGATCTATCGTTATAAGCACCTTGAAAAAGCAAAAGAAAATGCCCGGAAGCTCGGCTTCAGCAAAGGCGCATTATACCCTATGGTGACCATGAACGGGGAAGAATGCCATAACGAATGGGAAATTACTTTTGAAGAAATCCACCGCAACGGTGCCATCGCTTATGCTATTTATAATTATGTTAATTATACTGGAGATACGGCTTATCTAGGTCAGTATGGTCTTGAGGTTCTTACTGAAATTTCACGATTCTGGGAAGAACGTGTCAATTATGTTCCAGCCAAAGATCAATATATGATGTTAGGTGTTACTGGACCTAATGAATACGAGAACAACGTCAATAACAACTGGTATACGAATAGCATGGCGGTATGGACAATGAAATACACCTTGGAAGTACTGAATGATTTACAGACGAATGAACCGACTTTATACGACGATCTTATAAGGAAACTTCATCTTACAAAAGATGAAACGTCCAAATGGAGCGATATCATTTCCAAAATGTACTATCCGCATGATGAAGAACGCCAAATTTTCTTACAACAGGATGGATTCTTAGATAAAGATCTAACACCAGTGAAAGAACTAGACCCTTCCAATTTACCATTGAATCAACAATGGTCTTGGGATCGTATCCTTCGTTCTGCGTATATTAAACAAGCGGATGTACTACAAGGAATTTTCACATTAAGAGACCAGTTCGATCTAGATACCGTCAAACGTAACTTTGATTTCTATGAACCACTTACGGTACATGAGTCTTCCCTTTCCCCATGTGTACATTCCATTCTTGCATGCGAGTTGGGTTACAAAGAAAAGGCTTATGAAATGTATCTACGTACTTCTCGTCTAGATCTAGACAATTACAACAACGATACCGAAGATGGTTGTCACACAACAAGTATGGCAGGAACTTGGATGTCTGTTGTACAAGGTTTTGGAGGCTTACGTGTTCAGAATGGTGCGCTATGCTTGAATCCATTCAACCCTGGACACTGGAAATCGTTCTCTTTCAAAGTTATGTTCCGCGGTTCCCGTCTCAAAGTCACAGTTAGTGAGCATGATGTAACGGTCAGTAATGAGACAGAAGCGTCTGTCAACGTTAACGTATACGGTAATGATTATACCGTTAATGGATTAAGTCACATCAAAGTTAGCCTATAAGGTACACACTCTATCAACTACAAAGAGAACCCGCACCCCGTAAATCGGGTGTGGGTTCTTTTAATTTATGTATTTGTTTCGTTTCGTTTCTACTGTTTCCATTGGCTGTTATTCACGCTACATTACCATATCAAATGGTGGGCGCTCAGAAGGTTTTCCGAATAAGTACCCTTGGGCCAGATTAATACCTGCATCTTTACAAAATTGAAAATCTTCATATCTCTCAATTCCCTCAGCCAATACCTGACCCTTAAATTGAAATGCAGCTTCGGTTATTCTAGTAATTTCCCTCTGCTTTATCGGATCTTGATCACAGTGATCAATAAGGCTACGGTCAATCTTTACATAGTCAGGCTTCAAATCTGACATTAATTCCACTGTAGAATAGCCAGATCCCACATCATCTAATGCGACAGACATGCCCTTCTCACGATAAAGATCAAATATACGTAATAATTGCGGTATATGCTCTACATTCTCCGTCTCTACAACTTCAAAAACAAAATCCATAGGATCCAAATTCAAACGATCAATCGTCTCAAATGTGTCACTAAGACAATACTTTGGATTATATATTGTTGAAGGTAAGAAGTTAATGAATCTTTTGAATCCATTTGGCACCCAAAGTGCACTAGTCTTGATGGCGGTAATCTGTGCTGCACAATCAAGAAACGAATGTAATCCTGTCTCTCGGGCTACCTCAAATAACTGATACGGTTGAAAAGAATGATCCCCTTGTTCTGGTCGCAGCAAAAATTCGAACCCCATGATCTGTTCATTCGTATCTACAATAGGTTGCATATGGCTAGCGAATTTCTCAAGTCTAATGATATCGACAACACTTTGGTTTTCCACCTTAGCCTCCATCTGAATTACAGGGATCCATGGACTATAAATAGCGTGTTCCCCTAGTCCCTTTATGGAGATTTCCATATCAGTTCGGTCTTTCTTCGGAAGTATTCTCAAAAAATGCAACAGATCGAGTATCTCCTCTTTCTTGTTGTAAGGTACTACCGTACAATCAGCCATCATCTCCGCACCCAATCCTTGTTCCAGTAAGCTATTCATCAGTGATTTATTCACGGGCTTGATCCGTACAATTCCTTGATTTTCTATTGGTTGTATGAGGGTACATCCGCTGCAACTCATGAACATCCTCCTTGCATATTTTGGCGAAAAATGTTGAATTCATTATAACACGCCAACCAGATATTAGGTGTTAAATTTATTGCCACAAGTAGAAACGGCTGCGCCGTCCTTCTCCAAGGACGGCACCCGTTTTAGCGGAAATATAAGGAATAGAGTATCAAGTGAAACTTATACTTTCTTATATTTTAAAAAAAGCCTGCGACCTTGTCCCAGACTGATACTTTTGACCTAAGCAAGCCATTCCCGTTGGTTACCATCTTTCTCCGTATAAAGAATATGTGTAGGGCGGATATCAAGTATGACATAATCAGGATCTGAGGGTCCATTAAACCACTTTTCCAGATCATCATTCCATACTTTTGCCTTCAAACGATCGTCCTTGCAAATTGTACAAGTTCCTTCTATTACGATATCCTCTTTACTTCCACCGATCTCATACCCAATGAGCAATGATACATGTGGATTCTCATTCAGTTCTTCAACCTTGTGCGTTCTACGGTTCGTTGCCAGATAAATACTCAATCCTTCATTATACAAAACCATATATCTCTGCTTAGGCTTATTGCCTTCAATGGTCGCTAGAGAGCAAATCTTATTACGATCTAAAGCTTTTGATATTTCCTGCTCCGTTAAGGTTCTTTCCATATCCATATTATTTCCTTTCTCATGTTGATTTTGCAAATACATATGTCCCTTAGTGTACCCACCTTATAAAAAACAAACCCTAATGATTTTCTTAATGTCGTAACAAAACTGCCTTGATATGGCTGCCGTTCTCCACATTTATTTCTTTGTCACTGGACACCTCCACAGTCCTGGATTATAATTCATGTAGAAATGCTCAAATTTCATAAGTACCAGGGGTGCTGGAATTGGCCGGCTGAGAGTGTGTCCCACAAGACACTGACCCTTATACCTGATCTGGATAATGCCAGCGTAGGAACGTAACCGATATGATTTCAATCCATATCTATCTTGCGCCTACATGCGTCCCGATTACGGGGCGCTTTTTTTGTCGAATACTAAATAGGACTTATCGAACATTAAGTCCATCGGAGGAGAGAGCGCATGAAAAAGAGAAAACCAATGTCATTACTTCTAATATGCCTGCTAGTAATCGTAATAGCAGGTTGTGGGGGTAACAAGAATGCACAGGAAACACCACCTAGTAATCAGCCTACTGACAAGACAACAGATGGAACATCAACAGAACCAAAGAAATTACGAGACATCAAGGTCGTCTTGGACTGGACTCCTAATACTAATCATACGGGACTCTATGTAGCGAAGTATCAAGGATATTATGAAGCAGAAGGACTGAACGTTGAGATCATCCAACCGGGTGAGGGTGGAGCCGATACGATGGTCGCATCAGGGGCTGTTCCTTTTGGAATTAGTTATCAAGAAGGTGTCACGCAAGCGAGGACACAAGATGTACCTCTTGTCTCTATTGCAGCAGTCATCCAGCATAATACCTCTGGTTTCGCAGCACCTGTAGATCGAAGTATTAAATCTCCTACGGATTTTGAAGGCAAGACGTATGGAGGTTGGGGTTCTCCTGTAGAAGAAGCCGTAATGAGTTCCATCATGGAGAAAGACAAAGGCGATGTTAAGAAGGTTAAGATCATCAATATGGGCAACGCTGATTACTTCACGGCGGTTAAGCGTGATATCGATTTCGCATGGATATTCTATGCTTGGACCGGTATCGAAGCTGAATTGCGCAACGAACCGCTCGATATGTTATATGTGAAAGATTACGCGTCAGAGCTAGATTACTACACCCCTGTCATCGTAACGAATGAGAAACAGATCAAAGATGATCCTGAGTTAGTAAGAGCTTTCCTTAAAGCAACAGCCAAAGGGTATCAACTCGCCATTGATAATCCAGAGGAAGCAGCGGGTATACTTAGTAAGGCCGTCCCTGAGTTGGACAAAGATCTAGTACTAGCGAGTCAAAAATGGCTTAGTCCACGTTATACCGATGATGCACCTCGTTGGGGTGAGCAAAAAGCCGAAGTATGGCAGGGGTATACGGATTGGATGTTCAACCACAAACTTCTGAGTAAATCGATTGAAATTGATCAAGCGTATACCAATGAATTTTTAGCTAAGTGATACATTATGAACATTAAACCCCATTTTGAAAGGATGAACGTATAATCATGGCAAACACATTATTGAGCATTCAAGTTATTCCTAAGACACCAGGAAATGAAGATTCCATTCCTTATGTAGATCGTGCAATTGAGGTCATCCAGCAATCCGGAGTGAAACACGAGGTTCATCCACTAGAGACTACCATGGAAGGTGAACTTAGCGAGTTATTAGACATCGTGAAGAACATGCATGAGGCTCTTGTCGCAGCAGGTAGCCCAAGTGTTATTTCTCAGATCAAAATCGCGCATAATCCAAACGGCATCAGCATGGATAAGTTAACGGAGAAATATCGTCCATGAGGTTGTGGTGGAACAAAATCTGGCCGCCCCTCGTGGCGGTCCTCTTCTTATTGGGGATATGGCAACTATGTACCTTTATTTTTGAGATTGAGAAATGGATTCTACCCTCCCCGCTAGATATTACTCGTGAGGCCATAACGGGGTCGGCTGGGCTGTGGGAGCACACCCTAGCTACAGTTAAATTAACAGGCTTAGGCTTCACTATAGGAACGTCGGTAGGCCTTCTTATCGCCATCGTGTTGCACCTTATTCCGTTTCTTAAATCAGCCCTGTACCCACTACTTATTCTCAGTCAAAATGTACCGACCATAGCGCTTGCTCCGCTACTCATGATCTGGTTCGGGTTCGGTCTTCTACCCAAAGTGATCGTGATTACCCTTGTCTGCTTCTTCCCCGTAGCTATCGCTATGATGGGTGGACTGCGACAAACCGATCCGGTCATGCTTAGCTATATGCGTATGATTGGAGCAAACAAGAGACAAATCTTCATTAAGTTAGAGCTTCCACATGCGCTCCCTTCACTCTTCTCAGGCATTAAGATCGCAGCTACGTATAGCGTGATGGGTGCAGTTATTGCTGAATGGATCGGCTCCACAAATAAAGGTATTGGTCATTATATGATGCTCCAGAAATCTAGCTTTCGTACGGACCGGATGTTTATTGCGATAGCCATTATTGTCGTTCTTAGCCTTACCATGTTTGCTATTATAGCCCTGCTGGAGAAATGGTTTGCACGCTGGAATCGACGGCATGAAAGTTAATTATCCTAGTTTATGAATTTCACCAAAATATAAAGGGCGTGTTTACATTGTTGGAATCCCCTATACAGCATGATCGTAACCCTTATGGGGAAGTTACTTCGGAATCTCCTGCCTTGAAAGTTACGGATATTCATAAAAGTTTCAACAGACCTCGACAAGAGCTTCCCGTACTAGACGGGGTTTCACTTACGGTGGAACAAGGTGAATTTGTCTCGATTGTGGGTCCCTCAGGATGTGGAAAGAGTACGCTATTTCATATTATCGGAGGATTAGTACAACCGGACTCCGGTGAAGTATGGATGGATGGACACAAAGTAACTGGTGAACGCGGTCATATCAGCTTCATGCCTCAACAACCGGCTCTATTCCCTTGGCGGACCATTCAGGACAATGTGATTCTCGCACAGGAAGTGAAGGGTGTTTCCAAGAGGGAAGCTCGCGCGGAAGCTCGAGAGTGGATTGCAAAGGTAGGTCTATCTGGGTTCGAGCAAGCTTACCCACATATGTTATCTGGTGGTATGCAGCAGCGAGCTGCCTTTTTACGCGCACTGCTCAGTCCCGAAGAACTCATGTGCTTAGATGAGCCCTTCAGTGCGTTAGATGCACTAACTCGAAGTGATATGCAACGTTGGCTACTCGATATTTGGGAAGAGAATCGACGCTCTATCTTACTCATTACACATAATATTGAGGAAGCATTACTGCTCTCCAACCGCATTTACGTATTCTCAAGTAGACCTGGTACTCTACTGCAGGAAATTGCTGTACCTTTCCCACGACCACGCAGAGAAGAAATTACTGAAGATCCTATATTCTTAGATTTGAAACGAGACCTATCCAATTTGATGAAGGAAGAACAACGTAAAATGCAGAGTTTACGTTAAATTCACAAGCATTCGCAACCTTATCCCCTACTTTTTCCAAAACTTTTATAATTATTAGCTATGAAGATGGAAATAAGAACAATACAAAACAGGATATATGTCATCGTCAAACTCTTAATGTTCATATCCGGCATGATAATGGATGAGCTAATAATACCGAACAACCAAATATGTGAGAGTGTACCTACGATAGATGCCCATGCATATGTGGAAGACTTTATCGGGGATAAGGCAGACATAAAGGAAATGAGATTGTTAGGCATAACAGGGATCGTCCGTAGAAAGATAATAGACCATCCACCGTATTTATCCATGCCATGCTGCCACTTTTCATAACGTTCCAAACGTTTACCCCATCTTCGATTAAACCAATCGTAGAAAAAAAATCTGCAAATCGTAAACACAAAAATGGCAGCTACAGAACCAACTAGCCAACTAGCCATTAATCCAAATGTTAACCCTAGAATAGATATGTGTAGCACGATTAATGTCGCAAATGGGAACACGCCTAATATGCCCTGAATAATTGCAAGCATTGTCGTTAGAAAGATAATCGAAATACCCTCCAAGCCTGTAAAATTCAGAAGCCATTCTATTGCTTGATCCATCAAATTTGTCATTATGACGACCGACTCCATTTCAATACTTCTGTTCTTAATTAACCATTCCAAGTTAGGAGAGTCAATCATCATGAAAATTTCAACAACCACGCCACTCATTGATTCTCATATACATCTTGATTCCTATAGTAAACAGCAACCCTTACAACTGGAATCGTTGTCCAAAGACAACGTTAACGGCGTAATTGCTGTATCCATGGACCTTACATCCAGTAAACGTAACCTAGAACTCTCTAGAATGTACCCTTCTATTGTTCATCCAGCCTTCGGTTTTCATCCCGAACAACCCTTGCCGACAGAAGCGGAGACGCAGCAACTGTTCTCATGGATGGAGCTACATCTTCAAGACATGGTTGCCGTTGGCGAAGTCGGGCTTCCCTATTATTCTCAATGTGAAGCCAAGGAGAATAGTCTTCCGTTTGACCAATTACCTTATATCGAACTATTGGAGAAGTTTATTTCTTTTGCCGCCATTCATCATAAGCCTATCGTACTCCATGCCGTTTACCAAGACGCCGATATCGTTTGTAGCTTACTTGAACAATATAACGTAACTCGTGCACACTTTCACTGGTTTAAGGGTTCTAAAGACACCCTGAAGAGAATGGCAAATAGCGGTTATTATATTTCCTTCACTCCCGATCTTGTATATGAAGCCGAGATTCAAGAACTAGCTAGACTCTATCCAATCGATCAAGTCATGGCAGAGACCGATGGACCGTGGCCGTTCGAAGGTCCCTTTACTGGACAAATGACCCATCCGAAGATGGTGTCCAAGGTTATCGAGGCTTGGAGCCAATTACAGAATCTACATATGACTGAATCCCTTAAATTAATGTATGACAATACATGCCGATTCTACAACCTAAATAAGTTGAACAATATAGATTGAACTAAAGACGGACCCCATATTCATGATTCTCTTTTAGAAACGATTGAACTTCAGATATCACTAGCGTTACTTTACTAACTTCATTGCTGCATGAATCCCTTGCTATCCAAAAACTCCTTCATGTGCAATCGATGCGGTAGTGCCAAACGAGTAGCCATCACTTGTGACCATGGGGTATCTTTCTTTCCCTCTGTTCTTTCAAGCATATATTGTTTCGTAGTAATATCATAAGCTATCACCTGTTCTACGCTTTGTTCTTTATTGTAGCGATTCTTGTAAAGTACCGCTTCAATGGGTAATCGTGGTTTCACATCGTTCTCTTGATTGGGGTATCCTATACACATGCCAAATACAGGATACACTAATTCAGGTAAACCAAGAAGTTCTGAGACCTCTGCAATATGGTTGCGAACGCCACCAATATATACAATTCCAAGTCCTAATGATTCGGCTGCCACTGCTGCGTTCTGAGCCGCTAAAGCCACATCTGTCGTGGCAACGATGAAGTTTTCCAGCGAGTCCTCGTAGGAAGGCTTATCTCCTAAATGTGGTGCCGTTACTTGCTTCAATCGATATAAATCTGCACACCAGACCAGGAAAACCGAACAACGCTCGACATATTCTTGATTTCCCGCAAGTAGGGCTAACTTGCCTCTCAGTTCCGGTTCCGTTATAGCAATGACGGTATAAGCTTGTACATTACTAGAAGTTGAAGCCCTTTGTGCCGTAGATATAATCGTATTCAACTGTTCATCTGTGACCTGCTGGTTTGTAAATTGACGAACAGATCGATGATTCTTTAATAGAGAAAGTGTTTCGTTTACTGTACTGCTCATCGCTCAACCACTCCTAATCCTCTTAATATAAATTCGACTGTCTGTTCCGCAAGTAGGATTCACGAATTCCAATAGTTCTTATACCCTCCACCGGTTCTTGGAGTAAGTCTTCAATTCTCGGCATATCCACACCCGGAAATAGCTTAACAAATATAGCTTCAAATACCTTCTCTTTGCCTCCAAAGTGATAGGAAACAAGTGCAATATTTGCATTAGCTTCCTCACATATTTGTCGGACACTTGTTCCATCATATCCATGCTTAGCAAAAAGCTTCTTAGCTGATAGCACGCATTTTATTGTCTAATTTCTAGATATTCCATTCGTTCATCCCCTTAAGATTACTAAATCTTATTATGAAACTTAGGAAATATCCCCTAATTAGAAAAACCACTTAAGAAAGTTAACCTTCCTAGGTTCCCTGTTAGCAGCGGAAACCTCCGCCTTAGAATAATATTGCGTTATCCCTTCAAAAAAATCATAGCTTCACACGTTGGAGACGTAATGCATTAAGCACGACTGAGACAGAACTAAAGGCCATCGCTGCGCCCGCAACCCAAGGAGCTAAAAAACCTAAGGCAGCTATTGGAATCCCTATTGCGTTGTACGCTAAAGCCCAGAATAGATTCTGCTTAATGTTGCTCATCGTTCTTCGGCTCATAATGACAGCGTCAGCAACAGCATTTAGATCACCTCTCATCAGTGTAACATCAGCTGCTTCCATGGCAACGTCCGTTCCTGTTCCGACCGCCATACCGATATCTGCGGTAGCTAAGGCTGGTGCATCATTAATCCCATCTCCAACCATAGCGATGACTTTTCCAGACTGCTGTAGCTTCTTCACTTCCTCCGCTTTGCCTTCCGGAAGCACCTCGGCTAACACCGTAAAGATACCCGCCTGCTGGGCAATTGCCCTAGCAGTACGCATGTTATCACCCGTAATCATGATGACTTCAATCCCCATATCCCTCAATCGATTAACAGCTTCTCTAGAAGTCTCTTTGATTGTGTCTGCAACAGCCACGATACCTGCATATTTACCATCAACAGCTACAAGCATTGCTGTCTTTCCCGACTCTTCAAGGTGGTTCATATCCTCATCGGCAGCTCCAATATCCAATCCATGCTCTGACATCAGCTTCCTTGTGCCAATTAACATCTTCCTACCGTCCACCCACGCCATAACGCCATACCCTGAGATGTTCTCAAATTGTTTCGCAGCAGGCAGTGGCAACCCTTTACTTCGATCTACCGCTGCACTCACAATAGCATCCGCAAGTGGATGCTCGGAATACCTCTCAACAGCAGCTGTCATTCTTAGTAATGAGCTTTCGGTCATCGGTGCTACAGGAAGAACGTCTGTCAATACAGGCTTACCATTCGTCACAGTACCTGTCTTATCTAATACCACAACTTCTATTCGCTGTGCAGATTCCAAATGCTCTCCGCCTTTGAATAGAATTCCGAATTCCGCAGCACGACCCGATCCGGCCATAATCGACGTTGGTGTCGCAAGCCCAAGCGCGCATGGACAAGCAATGACCAGTACAGCAATGGATTTTTCCAAAGCACTAGCGAATTGACTTGGTTCCACTACGAAATACCACACAAAGAATGTAACCACCGCAATCCCTACCACGATAGGTACAAAGATGCCTGAAATAACATCCGCAATCCGCTGAATTGGTGCCTTCGAGCCTTGAGCAGCCTCTACCACTTGGATGATCTGTGCTAACGTTGTATCTTTACCGATCTTCGTTGCCTTGATACGAAGGACACCATTCTTGTTCAAGGTTGCACCAATAACCTTATCTCCAGCTTGTTTCTCAATTGGAATACTCTCTCCTGTCAGCATCGACTCATCTACAGAGGATTGCCCATTAAGAACTTGTCCATCTACGGGAATCTTTTCTCCAGGTTTAACGATGATCACTTCACCGACCATGACCTCATCCATTGGAATGCTAACTTCTTCTCCATCACGCAGAACGAGGGCGGTCTTAGCCTGCAATCCCATCAAACTCTTAATAGCCTCCGATGAACGGCCTTTAGCCAGTGCTTCTAACCATTTCCCTACTAGAATCAATGTGATCAGCACACTACTTGTCTCGTAGTACATTTCGACCGTGTGTTCCATCCCCCCCATACCGAGTGACTGAATCGTAAGATATACACTGTAAAAAAACGCCGCCGAAGTACCTAAAGCGACCAACACATCCATATTGGCGCTACCATTACGAAGTGCTTTATAAGCTCCAATATAGAATTGACCACCTATAATAAACTGTACTGGCGTCGCTAAGATCAGTTGAAACCAGGGATTCATAAACAAGGACGGAACGGGAATCCACATCGTAAAAGAGAAGTGACCTACCATAGCCCATAGAAGAGGAAGAGATAACGTTGCAGCGAACAACCACATCCATTTTTTTCGGACGATTTCCATTTTTCGAAGTTCAGCCGCGTCTTGTGCTTCCTCTTTCGGTATAGCTTTGAAGCCAAGCTGCTCTACTTTACCTATAATCTCTTTCACGGTTATGTTGCTTGGCGAGTATTCAACATGGGCCGTCTCCAAAGCAAGATTCACATTCGCTTGAGAGATTCCTGTCATTCTGCTAAGACCCTTCTCAATTCGAGTTGCACATGCTGAACACGTCATACCTGTAATCTCAAAATCCATGATTTGTTTCACTGTCCCATAACCGAGAGAAGTAATTTTCTGTTCAATCTTATCAACATCCACCTGGTTAGGATTATAGGAGACTGAAGCTTGTTCTAATGCTAAATTAACATTTGCCTTCGTGATACCTTCCATCCGAGTTAATCCTTTTTCAATCCGAGTAGCACATGCCGAGCATGTCATCCCGGTAATTTGTAATGTTATCTTATGCTCTTCAGACGTATTTGATAATACCACCATCAATTCCCCTTTCCTTCAAACCTCTTAAATCATACCTAGGTGGGGTATATAAAATATTAAAAAACGCGAGGCGTTGGAATCATCCTCTGCCCCGCTTCATATGTACGATCTGTTGGGATAGTCAAGCCGCGTCTAACTTGGCTTAACTATCCATCCTATTTAATTACGTGCTCTTTATACGATATCGTAGCCCTGATCCTCAATAGCCTTTTTAATCGTCTCTAGATTGACCTTATTCTCATCAAAATCAACAGCGACTTTTTTCGTTGCTAAATCCACTTTACCCGTAGCTCCCGCATCCTTAATCGCACCTTCAACAGCATTCAAACAATGATTGCAAGACATACCTTCTACGTTCAATGTTACATGTTGCATTCTAATTTCCCCTTTATTGATTAAGCTAATTCTAGGCTTCATTTCATTAATTTATTTACTGTTATCAACAATTCGTCAATAACATCATGTTCACCAGCAGCGATTCGTTCCACTACACAACTTCTCATATGTGCTTCTAACAATAACTTCCCTACACCATTCATAGCTGACTGGATCGCTGAGATCTGATTTAATACATCATCACAATACGTATCCTTCTCAATCATTCCTTTAACGCCACGAATCTGACCTTCAATACGATTGAGTCGCATAACTAGCTGACTCTTGGTCTGTTCCGAGTGGTGACTCTTTCGTGAGTTAGTCTCCGAATGACATAGGGCAGCCGTGACCTCAGAGGCGTTTAATCCTTCAGGCGGACTGTATGACTTATGATCTTCCACAGGCTCCCCCACTTCATCGTACACCTTTGATTTTTCACTTCTACCTCATTGTACTATCCTCCCCTTGGGTATTACAAAGATAGCAGAAGCATTATTCGATTATTCTTTTCTTCTGTGGTTATTTTTTTGATAAAAATCGTTTATAATGAAGGAGTTTTCCTGTTTTTGACGAGTCATAAATAAATTATTTTTCATTTAACGTCAATAGTCCCACTACGTTTATGGATCAAAGGTATAACATGGAGTCGGATTTACTAATTTCTTCCTTTATTCCATTATGGTTATCAGTTCCGCCTCTGTGTATCATTGGGTAGGGGGTTCCACAGGCACTCTAGAGAACAGCCATTTATTTGCTTATACGCTCTCATTAGCGATCTAATTTCACTGTAAATATCCTGAGTATCGAGCTTCACCACGAACGTTACGATGGTAAAGGATATCCCCATAGTTTTAAGGAAGAGGAAATTCCAATGTTGTGTCGCATGCTGACCATTATTGATTCCTTTGATGCCATGACATCGGAATGACCTTATCAAAAAATAAAGACATTGTCAGAAGCCATCTCAGAAATCCGTGCGTGTGCCGGTTCACAATTCGATCCAAATCTGACGGAGTTATTCATCGCTTACATTGAAAAAAATTCTTTGGAACGACAGAATTACCTCTTCCTCAACACTAACAATGATGACTGCCTTTCATACAACTCCACCTATCCCTCTTGAAATATGAATAACCCGCTTTTCGGATAAGTTCCGAACAGCGGGTTGTTTAATGTATACATAGTTCATCTTAGAGATGTTATCTCAACCTTTGTCCGTTGAATTCATTTCGTGAGATGTTTGGTAAAGTTCCTTAATCATATGTTGCATCAGCATATTCTGCTGATTACTAATTCCATACTGATTATCTTGAATGATCATTTGGTGGATATTCTTCTTCAATATCTCACTACGACGTTCCAACATAGCATGGTTCATTAACTAAATCACTCCTGACTTGTTTTTGAACTTGCAGTTAAAAGTTCTCCTTTAAGTATAAAGAATGATCCAGAATTATGAAAACTTGCTGAAAATGGCTCACCCCTTGAAAAACAGGATACACTTTGAGGAGAGGTCCTGACCAACCTTAGTCATAGATATCCTCCCTTATGCTCGATCTTCCTTCCCACTACTACCCCATAGCCCATTAGAGTCATTACAATTTAGGGATCCTCACGGTAAAATGGATCTATTACAACAGAGAGTAAGTAGGTGAACACATATTGCTTTTTTTTAAAAAGACACTAGGACTTGGATTGATCTTAGCAATGGTATGCATGTTTCTATTCCCTTCATTCATTGATGCGCATGCATATCTTCAACAATCCTCGCCCTCTGCGAACGAGACAATCCTAAGTTCGCCGTCCAAGATCACACTCCAATTCAATGAATCTATCCAGCCCGCATTTCATTCTATTCAGGTGACGAATTCAACTGGAGAACGTGTTGACCTGGATGATAGCTACATTGCAGATAATCAACCGAAGACGCTTGAAGCAAATATCAGACCCAATCTAGCCGATGGGCTCTATATCATTGGTTGGAAAATCATTTCGGGGGATGGTCATCCATTAGAAGGGAGTATTCCTTTTCAAATTGGGAGCAGCAGTATTTCAACTAATGTTCCCTCTGCAAACTCTACAGGGTACTATCCTGGATTAGACTTGATCTTGATCCGGTGGTTACTCTACTTAAGTATGGCTTTCTTAATGGGTATCCTCAGCTTTTATCTCTTTATGTATCCGTCTAATCCCAAAGCCAAACACCCATTACCACAGCGTAGCCGTAAGATGTTATGGATTTCTTATGGAGGTATAGCTGTGAGCATTTTATTAGGCCTACCGCTACAAGCTACGATCGAAGCACGTTTACAATGGTCTGAGTTATGGACAACGCCCTGGCTCAATCAAATGATGCAAACAAATTTTAGTGCTATATGGTTAACTCAAGTGGTTATGGTCGTTATACTAGGCGGATTCATGTATATAGCCAATCGAACACCTGAGAGAAGTTACTCAAGGTCCATGTATCAATACGCTGCTTTACTTCTGGGACTCGGGATTCTCTTATCTAAGTCATTCATAGGCCATGCTGCTGCATCTGAATTAAAAGTTCTATCCATAACGATGAACTTTCTTCACTTGTCCGCTAGCTGCATCTGGATAGGATCTTTGCTTGCTCTAGCTGCTATTTTACCAGGAGAAGCTTCTCTCCCATCTTCCCCTGAAGATCGAAAAAGGATCATTTTCCGTGTTATTCGCACGTTCTCCTATTGGGGAACCGGACTTGTAACGATCCTTATTCTTAGCGGGACGTATGCCAGCCTAAAGTATGTACCGACAATGTATTCATTATTTAACACATTATACGGTCAAGTGTTGCTAATCAAATGTGGACTCGTCCTAATCATGCTAGGGTTTGCAGCCTTCAACATGTTACGTGGAAGACATAATAAATCTATTGGAAGAACGGTATGGATCGAATTAAGCGTTGGTGTAATCACACTTGTGCTCGCTGCACTCCTTACCAATTTACCAACAGCTATGACTTCGCCTGGTCCTATTGATCTAAGTAATACGTTAGAGAATGGGGAAAAGATTTCACTTCAGGTGAGTCCCAATGTCATCGGAAATAATCAGTTTGAAATCCAAGTACAGGATGCTAATCGAAAAGATGTTCTCAACATTCAACAAATTAAGCTTACGCTCACTTCCCTAGATATGGACATGAACAAGTACGAAATCCTTATTCCATATCAACCCAATTCTACTTTTATTGCCGAAGATCTCATCAGCATGGCCGGTCGGTGGAATATCCAAGTCCATATCCTATCTGAATCGTTGGATACTTGGGATACTGAATTTAACATTAGGGTCGGAACTGAGTAATACGATTCACACTACGATTGAGAAGAGGAATTCACATTGTTTAAAAAGTCCAAATTATCCGTCATGTTCATCTCAGCTGCTACCTGTATCATGATGTTCGCTGGTGTCGCAAGCGCTCATGTTACGGTTAAACCAACAGCATCCACACCGGGTGCATGGGAAACCTATACTATAAAAATACCGGTTGAGAGAGACATTCCAACTACAAAAGTGACGTTGAAAATTCCAAGTGAAGTAGATTTCAAGCAATATCAACCTGTACCTGATTGGAAAATCAGCACAGCGAAAGACACTTCAGGCAAAGTCAGCTCCATTACATGGACTGCTACAGGGAACGGAATTGCTACTGGCGAATTTCAAGCCTTTAACTTCGTAGCCCAGAACCCAGAAGCGGATACGTCCTTAGCATGGGACGCTTATCAATACTACAAAGACGGAAAAATTGTAGAATGGACGGGAGATGAAGGTTCAGAATCGCCTCATTCTATTACCCTTGTCACAGCGGCTTCTGCTTCCGAAGAAGCCGCTGATAACAGTGGCAAGCATGACGATGATCATAGCACAACAACGCCTGTAACACCTGTAACACCTGCAACTGATGATCATAAGCATTCAGATACGTCAGAGTCATCCAACACAACTAATTCCTACTCAGGTATGGGTGTGGCTACCATGATAATATCTCTTGCAGCCTTAATCTTTTCGATTGCAGCTCTATTCGTAGCTCTCAACAAGAAAAAAGATTAACCCAAATATAAGTCACACTTAGTTACCAAGTAGAAACGGCTGCGCCGTCCTTCTCTAAGGACAGCACCCGTTTCAGCGGAATTATAAGGAATAGAGTATCAAGTGAAACTTATACTTTCTTATATTTAAATAAAAACAGACCGTAATCCTAAAGGATTACGGTCTGTTTTTATCCATATTAGAAGGCAACATCCACCGATGGAAGTTCTTCCTAGATGTTATTTAATCAATTTGAACGCCCTTCTTGATTGCCTTCAAGTCACCATTGGAATTGTTAAGTATAGGAAGCATCTTGCTAGCCCGAACCATAGGGGAATTGCACAACCGACAAGTCGGTTCATGTTCAAATGCGAAGTTATCACGCATCCATCCCTTACAGTTCTCGTCCGTACAGGACCAAATCGAAGTTTCTTCCTCTGGAATTTCCTCTAACGATTTTTTGCGATAGTTCATACTCAACCTCCTTCTAAGACTTTAAAAAACCAAACAAGTATAGACGGATACCCAACCTAGAATAGCGGCATCCGTAAGATAGATCATACCTTTACGTTCTTAAATATCATAGTATAGAAAAAACTGCCCTTAACAGACGTTAAGGGCAGTCTTGTGTTAATTAAAGTTTAACTACGTTTTCTGCTTGTGGTCCACGGTTTCCTTCAACTACGTTGAACTGTACGCGTTGGCCTTCGTCCAAAGTTTTGAATCCGTCGCCAGTGATAGCGGAGAAGTGAACGAAAACGTCGCTTCCACCTTCAACTTCGATGAAACCGAAACCTTTGTCTGCGTTAAACCATTTTACTGTACCTGTTTGCATTTGTAATTCCTCCAAAAAGTTAATTTAATGCTGATCTTTTTTTACACTTACATATAAAAAAGTTTCACACATTGAAAAGAGTTCCATTATTACTGAATCCGCTTTTCAATACGTGAAAGCGATCAATGTGTTCTTACTGTGCTTTTGTTCTTGCTGTTTTCTAACTAAGGTAATTGTATCACACGCAAATACTAAACGCAAGGATGAGGTGAAATCAATTATTAGGCTCTCCATATTCCACACAAAAATTATATGCGTCTAACAACGCATTTCCCACCACTCCATTTATTATATCCAAAACATGATGTTTTATAACAATAAGGCATTGTATTATTTCTCTCTTCATATGATTAACAAGATTCGCTAAACCTTCTTATATTCTATTCTCATTAGCGAGGGGGCGTAATAGTGATTCAATTCAAGAAAGTAAATAAGTACTTTGGACCTTTTCACGTACTTAAAAACATTGACCTTCAGATCAAAGAGGGAGAGGGAGAGGTTATTGTAATCATCGGTCGATCCGGATCAGGTAAAAGCACGCTGCTCCGCTGCATTAATCGATTAGAGACCCTATCAGATGGTGAACTGGTCGTGAATGATGTTCCTCTACACGACTAGAAAATTAATATTAATCAATTTCGTCGCGATATATGTATTGTATTCCAACACTCAATCTTTATCCCCACAAAAAAGTCATCGATAATATTATTCTCGCTCCCATGAAAGTTCAACGACTTAAAAAAGAAGTTGCCAAAAAAACAGCCATGTACTACCTCAAACGAGTTGGTATAGAAAACAAAGCACACAACTTCCCTTCCAAACTATCATGTGGACAACAACAATGCGTTGCTTTTGCTCGCGGACTTGTGATGAACCCCAAGATCATGCTGTTCGACGAACCTACTTCTGCACTAGATCCTGAAATGATTGGAGAAGTTCTCGATGTCATACGGTCTCTTGCTCATAACGGTATGACTATGGTGATTGTCACACATGAAATGGGATTTGCGTGTCAAGTGGCTGATAGAATCGTATTTATGGTTCAGCCACTAACATTCGTGAAAAGGCTCCTGCTACAGAAGTACTTGAATACGAGAACTATCAAGATGCTTTTACAGCGCTTAAAGCAGGTAAGGGTGACGCACTCACAACAGATGACGCCATTCTACTTGGTATGCAAAAATAAGATCCTGATTATGTTCCTTCAATTATGTCATTCCAGCGCTCATACTCGCTGCTGCGCTATATTTTATTGTGAATTACACCCTTTCTATTATCGCTCGACGTCTCGAGTCTAAGATCCATTGAAATACAGTCCGTTCGAGACACTGCCTCTCCTCCATCATGAAAGTAAACGAGGTAAGGGGAAGCTTTCTTTTACGGACTTTTCTTTATGAAATAGCATCAGATACGATCTACACGTTGTGTCATACACACCGAGGTTGATATTTCTCCTCCTACACGCTAACATGGGGTCATTATCCCAAGCGAAAGTCCAGGTGTGTATTCAATGATCAAAAACGAAAAAATTAGAGCCTCCGAGGTTCAGTTGACTGGAATTCATGGGGAAGATCTAGGTGTAGTGTCGACTACTGAAGCTCTATCCATGGCCAAAAAACTTAAAGTTGATCTGATTTGTACCTCTCTCTTTAGCAGCCCTCCGCCTTGTAAGTTAATGAAAGCCGGTGCAGCTAAGCAAGAAGTACAACAAGCCAAACCAAAGAGTGGCAAACAAGAACAGAATGTTAAGGTAAAAGAAATACGGCTGACGCCTCAAATTGAAGATCACGATTACGATACGAAGAAGAATCAGGCTTACAAGCTTTTGAAATCAGGCAAAGCCGTGTTGATCGTTGTTCGTATTCAAGGTAAAGAAGGTCCGAAAGCGAAGGAATTGTTAGAACGATTACTAAGGGATGTTGTTGATGTCGGAGTTAAGCAAACCGGAATACAACTCAGCGGGAAACAAGCTATGGTTCAGGTAAACCCTCTATAGGGGCAATAATAACTGGTACACCTATGTGACCAGATCAATGTGAGGTTTAACAAATGTCCAAACGTATTTTATTTACAGGTGGTGGATCTGCAGGTCATGTTACTGTGAATGTAGCTCTCATTCCAAGGTTTATCGCATTAGGATGGGATGTTTCATATATAGGCTCTATCAAAGGAATTGAGTCTGAGCTTATTTCGAACATTGATCATGTAGATTACCATGGTATTTCAACAGGAAAACTTCGACGATATATGAGTGTTGAGAATTTCAAAGATCCCTTCCGCATCGTCAAAGGCGTATTTGAGGCAACTAATTTAATACGAAAAATCAAGCCTGATGTAGTATTCTCCAAGGGTGGATTTGTATCTGTGCCTGTCGTGATCGGTGCTAAATTAAACAAGGTTCCGATTATTATCCATGAATCTGACCTTACTCCAGGACTGGCTAATCGAATCGCACTTCCTCTAGCTACGAAGGTATGCGTGACTTTTCCTGAAACGATAGATCATATCAAGAGTGACAAAACCACTTATGTTGGTGCTATTATTCGGGATGAACTTCGGTCGGGAAATGCTACCCGTGGATTAAATCTACTTAAGTTCTCCAATCGTAAGCCCATCGTTCTCGTCATGGGAGGTAGCTTGGGTTCCAAAAAAATCAATGGGGCTATTCGTAGCAATATCCCCACACTCTTGGATCAATACCAAGTGGTACATATCTGTGGGAAAGACCAAGTCGATCCATCCATCCAGCTCGATGGATATCAACAATTCGAATATATCCATGATGAATTGCCAGATGTCATAGCCGCCGCTGACGTTGTTGTGACAAGAGCAGGTTCCAATTCCATTTTTGAATTCCTTGCACTTCGCAAACCAATGTTATTAATCCCTCTATCAAGGGCGGCAAGTCGCGGAGATCAAATATTAAATGCACAATCTTTTCAAAAAGCTGGATTTGCTGAGGTTCTATTAGAAGAAGAGTTAACCGATGAATCTTTTATTAAGTCTCTTGAACTCACCCTCTCTAAACGAGTTCAGATCGTAGACAATATGGCGAAACAAGATCAGACCAGTACTATTGATCAAGTTATTCAGCTTATTCAGAAGGCTTCCAAAAGGAATTAGACTTGTTTCAACGGTCCACATATTGGGCAAAACCTTAACTATTACTAAATACACTTCGGTTCGATGAGCCGAAGTGTATTTAGTGTGCGATTCTATCAAACATTCACTTATGTCATTATTTACAGTGGGAAACTATGGATTTTTATTCTATTATTTGATATATTACTTAAATATTTAGTCTTTTATTGTTGCTGATTTATTATGAAAGCCCTATCATTCGATCGAAGGAGAGACTAAACAAGATGGCTATAGAGACAACTGTGAAATGTGCTTTAATTACAGGCGCTAGTAGAGGAATAGGGAAGGCAGTCGCTTTGGAATTTGCCAAAGCAGGTATCAATGTAATGATTAACTATTTCGGTGACGATAAGGAAGCATTGGATGTTAAAAACCAAGCAGAAAATTACGGCGTTCGGGCTGAAGTCTATCATGCAGATATCAGCGACCCGGATCAGGTTCTAGATTTATTCGATGCGATCGACAATCTGTTTGGAAGAATAGATATCCTAGTCAATAATGCTGGGATTGCCCAAGCCGTATCCGTCAGAGAAATGTCAGACGAGCAATGGGACAGAATGATCAAAATACATATGTATGGCACCTTCTATACTTCTCGTGCAGCAGCGAACCGAATGTGGGAACAGAAGTCAGGAAGAATCATTAACATTACATCCGACGTTGTAAGCCAAGGGGCTTCCGAATTCGCTCATTATGCAGCAGCTAAAGGCGGTATTACCGCCTTTACTAAATCACTTGCAAGGGAACTAGCTCCATACGTTTTAGTCAATGCTGTAGCACCCGGTGGTACATTCACTGATGTCCGATCCTCCCTTGAGGAGACCCAAGGCAAGAACGACGCACGCTATTTATTAAATAGACTAGCATTCCCGCAGGAAATTGCTAGATCCGTTCTATTTCTTGCCTCAGATGATGGTAGCATTTATACCGGACAAATCCTCGGAGCTAACGGTGGAAGTGTCATGAACGGCTAATCTGTTCAGCTCTATTGTCGTGACAATAGCAGGATTACAATAAAAAGCCGAACGCAAGGATTACTCCTTGCGTCCGGCTTTTTATTTGAATAATTAATTATTTATTTATTTCATTACGTTCATATGGCGCAGTTATTGTAGCATAACTTGAAATATTCAGAGTTGCTCTCATTACGTTCCACTTTCCTCTGGCAACTTAGGTTTTACCTTAGCCTGACCTTTATCTCTTCTTTTAGAATCTTTGAATTTGAATATGTTATCCATGAAGTTATAGATATGCTTAGACTCTTTAGATAATAAAGGTCCTAAAATCGCCATGATTAATACGTATAGCGCGGTAAAGGATTGAAGCACAGGCATAAGTCCCCCTGCTTTTCCTAAGTTGGCCATGATAATGGAAAATTCACCACGACCCATGATTGTGAATCCGATGTTAAATGATGCCTTGGTAGACAATCCTGCGCTTCTACCTGCTATCATTCCTGCAACGAAATTCCCAATAAGGGTCAGAAGAACAGCAGCAAGAGATAACCATACCGCACCAAACATTTCTAACGGATTAATGGATAGTCCAAAGCTAAAGAAGAAAATAGCTCCGAAAAAGTCCCTAAAGGGTAAAATAAGATGCTCAATTCGTTTCGCATGTTCCGTATCCGCGAGTACAAGTCCAAAGAGTAACGCTCCTATAGCTTCAGCTACATGGATCGTTTCCGCAAAGCCCGCTACTAGAAATAATGAACCAAACACAACAAGTACAAATAGTTCATTAGAGCGGATATTGAGCAGCTTATTTAACAATGGGACAGCCTTTCGTCCAATAATAATCATCATCAACATGAACCCCATTGCTATGGATGCGGTTAGTACTACACCCCACACGCTAGAGGAGTCACTGAGAACGATTCCTGAGAGGATAGATAAATATACCGCAAGAAATACATCTTCAAACATCGTTATTCCAAGTACCATTTCCGTCTCTGCATTAGCTGTACGCTTTAGATCCACAAGGACTTTGGCTACAATGGCACTCGAGGAGATGGTAGTAATCCCTGCAATAACGAGAATCTCCGAAATCGGAAACCCCGCTATCCATCCCAGTATAAGACCCAATGTAAAGTTAATTCCAATGTATATCGATCCGCCCGTCACAATCGACTTACCTGACTTGATCAACCGTCCAATCGAGAATTCAATCCCTAAGTAAAACAATAGAAACAACACACCAATACGTCCTAAAAAGTCGATAAATGGTGCGCTCTCTATGAATCGGAAATCAAAATGCCAAAAGTTCATTGCGTGAGGCCCAACGGCCATTCCAATCAATATATAAAAGGGTATAACTGAAAATCTAATCTTAGTCGCAAACAGACCCACTGCAGCGATTAAGGCAATAGCCAATCCTACTTCAAAAACAAGATAATCCATCTATTCAACCACTTCCGTTCAGTAAAATTTGTTTAAATAATTTCTGCTGTTCACGCTCTCCCACAACAACCAGCGTAGATTCCTTCGTAATGACGAATTCTGGACCTGGATTAACGTGCTTCGAGTGATTTTTCTCAATAATGGCAATAATCATAGCTCCCGAATTCTGACGCACATCAAGTTCACCAATCGATTTACCAATGGATTTATAGCTATTGTCAATTTTGTACCATTCAATAATTAGTTCATCAAATGCCATATCCACTTTTTCAAGTGCTTTAGGAACATATGTCATCCCACCTACAATCGCAGCAATCACACGAGCCTCATCGTCATCCATCGAAATCATAGAAACACTGTCGTCCGGATCCTCATAGTCAAAATGATACATTTCTCGTCTTCCGTCATCATGGATAATGACAACTAACTTATCTCCACTACGAGTCATAATATGAAATTTCTTCCCAATACCTGGTAGATCTATCTCGCGTACGTTCATTATTATAATTCCTCCAATTATTCTGAATATTTAAATAGAACGATTACATTGTTCATTAAAAAAAGAACAGTGTCCGTCTCTATTTTCCATGGATAAGTATAACATTATAAAAAATTTTATAAGGAAATGGCTAATGTATAAAAGGGTGCATTAAATTAGAGCACAGGCAATTTAGCTCTGCTCACAAAAATGGAGGTGTATTTAATGGGGTCAAGAAATAAGCGACGTAGTAATAAAGGAATACAACGTTTAAAAGAATTCCACAATAAAGGTATTCGCAGGATTGTTAGAAAATAAATCATGAATAAAAGGGGTAACCATTGTGCGACTATAATAAGCCTTGAGTAGACTGGTGCGGTTTGTCGAAGAAGGGGCTTAACCATATGTATCTCCGCAGCAATAGTGCGCTGATAGGTCTCATTTTCACTCGTACGCTCTTCAGAAGAAGACACCGGAAAGGAGAACGATAGAACCAAAGCCATGCCAATCATGATAAAGAAGCGAAACAACGGATGTATTCTGGTCATATTACATTTCTCCTTTCGCATACTGTTACTAAAATGATAACACATTACAAAAACGTTCTCAAACTGAGATGGATCGGTATGAAATCATTTTTATGGTGACAGATCATTAATTCCTGTCGCACTTCAAGTAGTATATCCACTGACCTAACTGATTAACAGTCGTTCCCCTAATTCACTAAGAACTACCACTTCTTTGTCTTTTTTCGTTTTTTACGTTACACTAATTATTAATTTTTCAATAAAAGAAAAGAAGTGAACTAGGAAATGTCCATGAACTGGAAAGCAAGCAAACTACCCTCTTTGATCAGTATTACGCTACTATTAATAGCTAAACTATGCCTTCTTCGCTTTTTCTATTTCAGAGAAGTTACGGGCGTTGGACTATTAGCAGACACCTTGTCCATTCTAGTATTGATGTGTTTACTTGATCTCGTCACACCCGTCAAGGCGAAACGTATCATATTTTGGAGTTTCAATGGTATTTTTTCATTTGTGCTCTTTGCTGCAACTTTGTATCAGATTCATTTCGGTTCAGTACCCACATATACGACACTCACAGAGTTAGGACAAGTAGGTCAAGTTCGTGCCAGTATTACCCCCTTGATCAAACCGATCCACTTCCTCTTCTTTGTAGATCTTGCCATCGGGCTAATACTCGTTCTTGTTAGCATTGTTGTCCGTCGTCGTCAGAGCAAGCATGTGCATACCCTGGGTTATATCATGGGATCTACTCATCGTCATAGGGGTGGAAGATTAAAGTGGAACATCATTGTAGCTCTAACGTTGGTACTAAGCCTCGGTTGTTCAAGTCTTGTTATTAACCGTTCTCTTCACATCGATAATGAACTTGTACAAGCCGAGAACCTTGGATTTCTAAGTTACCAAGTCGCTGCTGCAATCAAGAGTAAAAAAGAGAGCAACATGATTGCTAACGGGAATCTTCAGGAAACCAAAGTAGAAGTGAAGTCGCTACAGTCAACCTATCCTTATCGAAATAATAACGCTGTACCACCTGTTCATTTCGGTTCCGCTAAAGGCATGAACGTCATTATTGTTCAAATGGAGGCCTTTCAGAACTTCCCTATTCATCTGAACCTAGCACAGCAGGAAGTCACACCTGTGCTTAACCAACTTGCGAAGGAAAGTTATTATTTTCCGTACTTTTATCAGCAGATTGGTCAAGGCAATACGTCAGATGCTGAATTCATGTCCAACACGTCCATCTATCCAACTGGAACCGAACCGATGTCCGCTGGTTTTGGAAACAGGGAGCTGTCGAGCCTTCCCCGATTATTACATGAACGGCAATATAACTCGGCAACCTTCCATATCAATGATGTAACCTTTTGGAGTCGAAATTTATTGTACCCAGGGCTTGGATTCGATCACTATTACGATAAACCCTTCTATATTAATGATCTTTTCAATGATTTCGGCGCTTCAGATGAAGAAATGTACCGTGTCGGTATCGAGAAGATGAAGGAGATGGCCTCGGACAAGAAACCTTTCTATGCACAGTTTGTAACGACTTCTAGTCATGCTCCATTTGTTATTCCCGAAGATCAACGAAGACTTACGGTTCCTGCAGATATGGAGGGATCACAGCTCGGAAACTATTTAACAGCTGTGAACTATACAGATTATGCGTTAGGAAAACTGATCGAACAGTTGAAGGACAATGGTCTATGGGATAACACCGTGTTGGTCGCCTATGGTGATCACTTTGGTATTAACCCGAAAGAGACGGATGGGGTAGAGATAACAGCAAAACTTGGTATTCCTTACGATAATCAGATCAGTCGATTCAATATCCCGCTCCTTATACATGTTCCTAAACAAAAGGAGGGCAAAGTTGTTGAGCTTGCAGGTGGACAACTCGATATCATGCCGACAGTAGCTAACCTTATGGGAGTATCACTGGAAGATAAGAAATTCACTGCATTCGGACGTGACCTTCTAAATACAGACCGGAACGTTTTTGGGATGCGTTATTACTTACCTACGGGTTCCTTCTTTAATAACGATGTCATGTTCGTTCCTGGAGCTGGATTTGAGGATGGAACAGCTACCTCTTTAAAGACGCTCCAACCTGTTCAAGACATTAGTGCCTACCGTACGGACTATGAATATATAATGTCTCTGATGAAACTATCAGATAAATATGTGAAATTGTTGCCTAAACGATCTCCATGATAGTGTATATCTACAATATGTAGATATACACGCTCTCTGTAGGGATTCGAAGCGTTATCCCAATAGGTTCATTTACGAGAGACCGGCATTTAACGCTAAGTGCTTCCAACCACAGTTATGTACTTGATACAAAAATGGTCTTGAGACGTTAGAGCATTACCCTCTAATGTCTCTTTTTCTTGCCTTATGATCTATCGTATCTAGCACAAGAGCTGAATCCGAACATTTAGGAAGATCTTGTGAGCAAGGCTGGAAGCATATCCAGAATATGAATACTCGTCATGGCGTCCCCAAAATTCCACTCAGAATCCTCTACCCAGTAAACATGGCCACTGCGGACAGCGGGTAGCCCTTTCCACACCTTACTTCCGGCTAATTCATAGGCAGCCTGTCGGGATGAAGCCTCCTTCGTCAGAACCATAAATATTCGATCTCCCGCGAAAAGGGGCAGATCATCGATGGAAATTTCCATGTAGCTCACTCCTCGGTCAAGTAGCTGCCCAATACTGGAAGGCGCCTGAAAACCCGACTTATGATATAACGTAGCCGGAAGTCCGATTGTTCCCATCACAAAAAAACGTCCACCGCGATCAGTAATGAACACTGATGCGCTCTCACCCGGTTGTAGCTCCTCACTCAACCGCATCCACATCTGATCCGTGCGTTCCTTATAATTCTCCAACCATTGTTCGGCAACCACACGAACGCCTAATAAATTTCCTAGCGTGTGCATCCGTTCTTCAAGGGGCGCAAATGAATCAAATGTTACCGTTGGAGCGATCCCTATCGCCTTGTTGTACTGTTCCTCATCGCTGCTCGCCAGAATAATTAAATCCGGTTCCAACTTTCCCAGCTTGGCAACATCGATTAAGAATCCGACGTCCACCACATTGCATAATTGCTCTCCAATCGTGATGCGTTCTTCTAAGAATGCACTACCCCCTACTGCATCTACACCAAGTGCCACTAAATCGCCAAATGTCTCTCCGTGATATACGATTCGTCTCGGACTCTGCGGAATCTCGATGCTATTACCAAGCCAGTCGCGGACATGGACAAGTCCCTTTGTTGACTTTGAATACTGTCTTGGCGCTTGACCCGTCATCTGGCGAAAGCGACGGTTGAAATAATATTCATCCCGAAAGCCCACCAGATGAGCAATCTCCCGCAGCGGTGCATCTGAGTTTCGCAACCACTCTTTGGATCTCTCAATCCGCAACTCGTTCAGATAATCCAGTGGTTTCTTACCGGTCAGTTGTTGAAAAATCCGAGTATACTGTTGGTACATAACCCCCGCTAGTTCCGCAAGCTGCCGGACGGTTATACGTTCCATATAGTGACTATGAATATAGGCAAGGGTATCCTCAACGAGCTTGGTTCCATTTACATTTACGCTCTCAGAGTGAAGGTTGTACTGAAGAAGAAGCACCATCAGCTCTTGAAAGCAAAGCTGTCGCTTGTAATCTCCCAGTTCGTGAGAGGAGGTCTCTGCTTCTTCCATCAGCTCCACAAGACGTAGGATACGAGTCAGTGGATGGGCAGTCAGCTCCCCTAACCTAGATGCTAGCTCGCCATTGTATAATTGAGGATGCATTCCTCTCATCTGTATAGCGGAAAAAGATAGCAAGTAATAATAAAGGGTGCATTCCGTTTCATTCTGAAGCTGGTATCCACTATGGGGACAAACTAAGAATGCCCTACCCGGAACCAAGCGAAACCGCCTATAATCGTCCGTCATGAGCCCCGCTTGACCCTGTGTCACAACAATCAGTGTATGTAAGGGGCTTCGTTCCTTTACCGTTTCCCCTCCAGAAGGCACCTGACACAATCGGACTGCATCCAAATGAAAGAGCAGTGATTGAGTGGTTGATATAGGAATGGGATTCTTATTCATATTGAACGACTCCTTTAAATGAGAATAGTTCTCATTGTATAGGAAAAGGGTAAGCTTTTCAACCGTAAGATTGAAAAGCTTACCTAAGAGTGACCGCTATCTTTATCTATTTATCTCAGGCCTTATTCTCTTAGTTACCCAGTAATTTCGGTAGCTCATTCAGCATATATTCACGGGTAAAGGCGTCCGAACTAGCTTTATTAATATCCAATCGGTAAACATGTCCGTTCTTCACGGCAGGAAGACCCTTCCAAATCGGACTTGCCAGCAGTTCTTCCGTTGATTTCTCCGCTTCTTTGTCTATAGGATTGAGAATAAAAATATAGTCTCCTGCAAATTCACCAAGCTCTTCCGCTGAGATTTGTCTAAATCCTTCTCCTGCATCTAGAACCTCTTGAATCGGACCCGTCGGTTTCATACCACCCTTGCCATACAATAACTGTGGAAAACCAGCTTGAGCCATAATGAACAGCCGATCCCCAGGATAATACGTAAATACAGATGCCGTCTCTCCTGGCTTAAGCACTTTTTCGTAAAGTTGCTTCCATATTTCCTCCGCCTTTGCATTGTAGATATTAAGCCAGTCCGTTGCCTCCTGCTGTTTACCAAAGATGTCACCCAACTCGATCATTCGTTCATCAAGCGATGCAAATGTATCAAACATAATCGTTGGTGCGATTTTTGTAAGACTTTCATAGGCTTTCTCGTCGGTGTCTGCAATCAGAATCAGATCGGGATTTAGGGAAATGACCTTCTCTAGATTAATGGGAAAACCCACATCCTCCACTTGGGTCAGCTTATTCTCATATAATGTATCTTTAATGGAGACTCCGAGCACGCCAATCGGCTGAATGCCTATCTCCAGTAGATCACCAGTCGTTTCGCCCGCAAATATGACACGCTGTGGTGCTGTCGGGATATCCACCGTATGCCCCCTATAGTCAGTGTACGAACGAGATACTTCATTCTCTGAAACATCTGAACTCCCCTTCGCTGCATCCGTTTTGCTGTCCGCACTATTTCCATTCATAGATTCACTGGCTATATTTTCATCTTTACTACCACCAGTGCAGCCAAGTAACATAACCCCCATTAGGGAAATCAGTGCTATTAATACAACCATATATCTTGCTTTCTTCATAATCTCTCTACCCCACTATTCTATTCATTTTATATTTATAGATAATGATAATCATTCTCTATTAGTAGAGTACGGATATCGACATACTAAATCAATGGACAAATTCAAATCTGTCCTATTTATTTTTTACAAACATACTAGCATAGCGTGTATATCACTCAGATTCCCTCAACATATGCTTACACTGCTACCATCTTGAACTTCTCGTATATTTTTGAAATACGTGTCCTTTTTTCTCATGGAAATATCCCCTCCAAAATCACTCATCACTCCATAAAAACATGAGTTTTTTAATGAGTGTCTCTTAAAGGGGATCACATTAGATATCGTTTATCGCGTTATTATTTAATGCTGAGCTGTACTCATGTTTCCCTAGTTCCTTAGCGAGTCCTTTAACATCAAGACCATCTATCGCAAAGGCCCTTCGAATCAATTCAGATGGGATGAATTCATCGTACTTGCCTAAGTACGGGGCTTCATCCGGTGATAAAAGGGTTATCGGGTCCTCGCAGTTGGAGGATTCAGCTAGGATATGCTCAAGAAGAGTCTCTGCATTGGTCTTACCCGATACGACCATATAATATGGCTCCATCGGGACAACAGAACGTAGCCCCAACTTATCCTTCAGGTTATTCTTAATTAGTCGTTCCATAGTGCGAAATTGCTTGCTTCCAACCCAAGGCATGATGAAGAAGGAATCTCCCCCTGCAGGAATGACGGAACTACGTAACATCCCGCTTTCCCGCACAAGGCGGCGAGCACGTTCGAGACGGTTCACGGCATTGGGTGCTAAATAAGAGTATATACAATCTTCCGCCAATATCTCACGCATCTTCTGCACGACACGGGTATGTACATCCCCTCCAGCGCCCAGCCAGAGCGTGTCCACTTTTCCACGTGAAGACTTCACATAGACAGCTTGGTGCTTCGTGTCTACCTCTTCTACCTTCCACAGCTTACCTGCCAGTGTGAAACAATATCCAGGAGGTGGAACTGTCGTAATCGAACCAATCTCCTCCGTGCCGTTATATACGACATGCTCCTCATCGTCTTTAAATACCGCATAGAACCTGAAGTTATTCACGATTCGCTCACCCATCAGTCCGATAATGAGGGTACCCTCTTCTGTGCGTTGAATGTGGTCCGTCTGTAGTAAATAATTCAGGAATATCTTGTAGTCTTCTGGCTGAATCTTTTTAAAAGAAGGTAAAGTAAGAACCGCTCTAGCAAGTTCCGCAGGTTCCGCTTCCCCCAAACTCTTCAATGCGCTCATCGTCTGATGATACAACAGACCCATTGGCATTTGACGAACACGTAAGGGTTCAACCCATTTCTCTCGAACATATAATTCGATGACGGCAATCGCACGTAACAACATCCAAGGCATCCGTGCAGGTAACTCTGCCTCTTCATCTTCCTCTTCTGGGCATACAAATAACATTTCTGATGCCGCATTTCCCCTGCGTCCTGATCGTCCCAATCTTTGGACGAAGCTAGAGCTGCTGTAAGGTGCTCCAAGTTGAACCACTCGCTCTAATTCTCCAAGATCGATCCCTAGCTCGAGTGTCAAGGTTGCTGCTGCAACGGCTGGTCCGTATCCTGTTCGGAGTGCCGCTTCTGCTTCTTCACGCAACATCGCAGATATACTGCCATGATGTACGTAGAATACATCTGGTTCATGCCGCTTCGCTGCGATACGCCGAAGCTCTAGCGTCATTAGTTCCGCATCGGAACGGCTATTCGTGAAGACAAGGGCTTTCTTATGATGTGTATGGTCGTATATGTAGTCGTGATACGCTTGCTTGGCATATTCCAACATCTTAGCCTCTTCTTCATTCCGTGCATCAGGGAACGAGAAGTGTTCTACACTCAGCTTCAATTTCCGTCCGCCCTGTGGAGATACGATTTCCGTCTGCTTGTCTGTACCTGCGCTGATCCAATCGGTTGCAGAATCATAGTCACTAAGCGTTGCTGACAAGCCAATTCTACGTGGCTTACAATAGGCCATACGCTCAATTCTAGAGAGCTGACATAACACCTGAATGCCACGGTCTGATCCCATGAAAGCATGCACTTCATCAATGATGATGTACCTCAGATCATGAAATAATGCGGGTATTGCATTCGGTCGATTCATAAGTAGCCCTTCCAGAGATTCAGGTGTAATTTGGAGCACACCCGAAGGTTTCTTCATAAGCTTCGTTTTCTCTGCCTGAGGGACATCCCCATGCCAATGCCATACCGGTATTCCACCTTCTTTGAGCAGCTCATTTAATCGTTCGAACTGATCATTGATTAACGCCTTCAACGGACTAATATAAAGGATGCCAACCGATTTAGACGGCCTAACATGTAACTCCGTCAATGCTGGAAAGAAGACAGCTTCTGTCTTTCCAGAAGCTGTCCCCGAAGCAATCAGTAGGTGATTCTGCGTATCAAATAGCACACGACAAGCTTCTACTTGCGCTTCACGTAATTCATCCCATCTTTTGCGATATATAAATTCTTGAATGAACGGAGCTAATCGATAAAAAGGATTGTTACTCATAGCTCGAACTCCGCAAGGAAGTCATTCACGTCATCCGGATCAGCCGCAGCGGGTGCCACATGTCGCTCACCAAGAAGGTCCCCGAACGTCTTCTCTGGATTCTGATGGAGTGTATTGAGTAAATCCATGAAATCTCTCACAATTTCCCGAGTCGTGAGCAGTTCATCTGCTCCTAATCGACCCACTGCAAGCTCCATAAACTGTACCAATTGAGGGTCGCTTAAGGTTGACTCATAACTATAATGCATCGCATGAATATTGCTCAACTTCTGCAATAGAATCAAGATTTCTTCATGTGATAACATGTTCAAGCGGAGCATTGGTCCTGTGTAATTCTTCAAGCCCTCAGACCCATACCGTCCCTCCACCAATCGCGACCTTAACGCTTCATAGCTAAACAATCCTCGCCGTGGATCTTCCACGAATTGAGGCGTACCACCCAAGAATATGCCTAGATGTTCTGCTTTACCTTGCATCGTGTCATTGAACATCATGAGTAACTTCTCATAGTTGCTCTGACGAGAGATGCTGTTGGTTATTTTGTACAGGTTAACCCCTTCATCAATGAACAGGAGCAATCCTTTGTATCCGATCCGAGCCACGAACTCCGACCACAGCTTCATATAGTCATACCAGTTGCTATCGTCGATAATCGCTCCGACATCTATCGATCTTCTCGCCTCTGTCTTCGTGGCATATTCTCCACGCAACCAACGAAGTGCTGCCTGTTTACCTTCATCATCTGCTAACTTATAACTGTTCCAATAGGATGCTAATACCTTAGCGAAATCGAACCCATGTACCATATTCTGCATCTCTGATGTAATGGCAAATATCCGAAGTTCCACTTCCTGATTCAAAGCAAGATCATTCGGTCGAAGACCCAACTCCTTCATGGCAGTTTGCTGTATGGAAGCAATCCATTTCTGCAAAATGACTTCAAGCGCTCCTCCATCTGGTCGCGTGCGTGTGGAGAGGTGAGTCATCAGCTCACGGTACGTCGCTAATCCTTGCCCTTTGGTTCCAACTAATCGTCGTTCAGGTGACAGATCGGCATCTGCCACAACAAAATCTCGATCCATAGCGTAATTGCGTATCATTTGTAATAGGAAGCTTTTTCCGCTACCATATCGTCCTGTAATCAGCTTGAATGTTGCTCCACCCTCCGAGACATTATCCATATCCCGCAGAATCGCTTCAATTTCATATTTCCGTCCTACCGCGATATGCTCCAACCCAATTCTTGGCACCACGCCTGCGGTTAAGGAATTAACAAGGGCTGTTGTCATTCTTTTAGGGATTTTCAATTCACTCATGGTTATCACCTCTTTACTCTATTCATTAAATTGTCTTAATTAATTGCGCCAACATAGGCAAATATTCTTCAGTCAATTCAGCACCATCTATGATTAAATCACCAAGCGTATCCATAGCGATCATGTTAATGTCATCTAACAGCAGTTCTGGCATCGTTCCCGCTTCATTGGCAATATCCTGTAGTCCTGACAGACCGAGTCCCTCTTTCAGTACATAAATTGCCTCGAGTTGACTTGCACTCAGTGCGCCCACGAATTCCATCCATTCTTCTGGTAGTCCTGTGACATCCCATGTCACTAGGAATGTAGGAGGCTTACTATCAACTGCATCTTCTACGTTCTTTATGTTATGTTGCGACAAATTCTGAGATGAGGCTGCCCCTTGTTGTTCTACTGAAGGAGAAACACATTCGCGTTCACCTTCAACTTTAACGTCACCTATATCTTCATCCCTATGACCAACCCATTCCGAATCTTCGTGTTCATGTCCAACACCAGTATCAGCTTCTTCTTCTATATTCACAGTAAGAATATCACGAACGAACTCCGAGTCTTGTTGGAGTTGAGCAAGCTTCTCTTCATCGATAACGACAGCTGGTCCCTTCCGATCTTGTAAAGGCCCACTCGTGAACATCCGATCGATATAGCGAGACACGAGTGTCTCAATCTCAGGTTCTAGTTCAATGCCACGGAGCCTTCCCTTGAAATTCAGATTTTCACGAAGTTTATTCTCCGTCAGACGAATCAACTGTGTGGCAAATTCCCTCAGAGGTACATGTTCACTGATTCTGGACACACTGATAACAAGCGATCTACCATATTGAGATTCATCGTACATTGCACTTTGAAATAGAGGTCTCTCCTTCTCTAGCATCGGTCCCGGATAGAACATCTCAATGAGGCGTAACCCTTGTTGTTTCGCCAAATAGGCATCCACAAGTGCAAACACCTTTGGAACATACTCCTTCATGGATAGTTCCCCGCCCTCGATGTAGAACTTACTCTTGGACACATCCACATCCGACAATCGCATCAACAAGGACAATGGCATATCTAGCGGTTCAGTACGGAACCTATGCATCAATTCCATCTCCAACAAATCACCGGTCAGTTCATTCGGAGCATGTCTGAATACATCATGAAGAGAAATAGGTAGCTGATGTACCAAGGCAAAGTCGGTCATCCATTCTAATATGTAGGACGTTAACTTCGAATATTGCTCTCGATAAGCCTTCCATACATCTACCATCATTTGATATCCCTGTATCGGTTCTTTCCAACCTACCCCATTGATCAATTCGTACACATATAGAAAGATATAAGAAAGATCGGTACCTTGATAACGCTGACTTCTTACTTCACCTCTCCAATAGAAATACCACATGGATTGCGAATTTGTCATGCTGTCATAGGTCGGCCAGTAATTCATAAAAGGTACAAACACAGCGGATGTCTCGATTCTTTCCTCATACAATCTAGCTCTCTTGGTGAACCGATGTTCACTCGCTTCTCCTAGTCCGCTGAAGGGAAGTAAGGTATTAGAAGAATCAAAAACCCTAGCTGATTTAGGCTGTAGTGGAAATAAAGAATCAATTTCATCATGAAGTTTAAGATCGAACGGGGATCTCAGCTCGCTTCCCGAAGCAGATGCTGAAATACCTTCACCCTCTGAGGATAAAATTGTCCCTTGCGGTTGTTCAGCATGAGCAGACGCATGACGTTCAGGTAATGACCATGCCGTTAAAGACGATGGAATAGATTGTCCCCCATTTTCCCTATGGGGAATTGGTGTACCTTTCTCTCCACGCTCTCCCTCTAGTTCCATCTCTGTCATATGAAGAGAGGGTGATTCCGCAAGAATAGAAGGTCGTACCATCCTTCGATAGGGCCGTGGCAATTCCTTTCTTGGATTCTTAGGATTAAAGATCACATATTGAGATACGGTATAATCATTAATCTTCAGCAGATTCATATGAGTAGTAGACACATAAGATTGTGAAATATAATCTTCTTTGGCATATATCGCAAGCTTAAGTCGCGACTTCATCTTCTTCAATTGCTTATATATTTGAGTCGTACTGCTCTTCGTTAGATCATCGGGTTCAAGCATCAGTATGATATCAAAAGACATCGTTTGCACCTGGTGTTGCTTAGCTACATTAGGCGTTGCAATGATGATTCCACTGGGGAGAATCTCTTGGAACATCTGTTGCTTCCCACCGGCGGTAAGCCACCTCGCATCCAGCTCCACCCAACTCTCTTTCAGCTTGTCCAATAACACCTTCTTACCTACCACAAGAATCTTCGTTTCTGGATAACGCTGTAAAGTATCTTTCATGAATAACCGTATTTCCTCAGCATGGTTGAAAGCTCCACCCCGAGCCCCCCCATTCAAGCCCCACTTCGCTAGAAATTGCAAATGTTCGTAGATCGGGTACGCTCCACCATAAGGCCAATCCATCTCAGGAAAGACGACCCGGTTCCATGCACCTTGCATCCGCTCACTTCCACGAGCAATGATCTCCAAAGCAAGGAGTTGATAGGGTCTATCCATAACTGCCCCATGAATCGTCCTACCCATCGGGCCTACCCCAGCTTGTCTAAGCGTATCTACCGATATATAACCATCAAGAACAGGTACAAGGGATCCATCTGGCTTGATACTTCGTGAGACTTCAGCAGCCTTAAGCCGCTGAGAACCTACCATCAATACTGGAATCGCATAGGCTTGACCTACTCCGTTGTTCACTTCTGTATACCCTTCGAGTACAAGCTCAGCCGCTTGATACGTTGGAAGAATACGAATGTCAGTTAGGTTTCCATTTACCCGCTCGCCTGTCATACACAAGTCCCCTCCTTTCCCTAATCCTTTTTATTCATCTACAATTGTCTTCACACGCTATATACACAACCTTCGACGATCATCGAGGTTGATAAACACATCCTAAGCACTTCGAATAGATTATATCATTATTTGTCTAAAAACAGATGATTTCAAGTTGGTATGCTCTATACGCAAAAAGAACCCCATATGTAGTATTTAGGGTTCTTCTAATATTGTTAGTTTACTTCGAGACTTTCCCTTTCCAAGCACCAATGCCGCCTTGTAAATGTGCTAGTTGGGTATATCCTTTTTCCATAAGAATGCCTCCCGCTTTACCACTTCTCATCCCACTTCTACAATAAAGCAGAAGTTTACGATCTTTTGGAATTTCTGAACAACGTTGGCTTAATTGCGAGAGAGGGATATTCTTAGCGCCTGGGATATATCCACCTTGGAATTCATGTGATTCGCGTACATCAATCAGCATAGGTGTTGGGTTCTGCTTCATTTCGTTACGGAAGTCTTCATCCCTCAAACTTCTTACATTTTTAGTCGGTCCAAACCGGGTATAGACAAACCATATGGCAACTACAATGATTAGGGTATAGATCATCGTCACGCCGTTCACCTCTTCTTATCCATATTCATTAACTATACTAATTCATCTGTCCAATCCATAAGGCCGCCCGTCATATTAATAACATTAAATCCTCTTTCACTTAACATTTCACAAGCTAAACCGCTACGACTTCCACTTCTACAGATCATGAACATTTCCTGTGCTTGATCCAACTCATCATGTCTTTCTAATAGTTGACCAAGTTGAATATGCTTAGAACCTGCAATATGTCCTTCCATCCATTCTTGTGGTTCTCTTACATCTATAATCATTAGGGATTCCCCGTTGTTCAGACGTGCAGCGAGCGCCTCGGGCGTAATTTCTTTCGGTATATTAAAGGCCATTTCATTTCTCTCCTTTATTTAAGGCTCAAAATCATACCTGAGCCTTATTAAGTTCCTTTATATCGTGACAATTATAAAATAGAAATCCACACTTTAACGGCCGTCATCGAAATTAATACGATTAAAGCATATCGCAAATATTTCACATTCATCCTTGAACTGATCCGCGATCCAAGCGGAGCACCTAATATGCTACCTATAACCGTAAACAGCGTTGGCATGATGGGAATATGCCCTCCTGTTATTTTACCGATCACGCCGCCAATGGCAGAAATAAATACGATGGCAAGGGAAGATGCTATTGTCGTTCTTGTAGGGATTTTTAAAACAGTTAACATAATAGGAATAAGAATAAAAGCCCCACCTGCACCAACAATCCCTGATACAATACCGGTTGAGAACGCAGCTACAATGGCAATCATTCTGTTATACGATATTTCATCCGAATCATCTTGTTGTTTCCCTCTATTCGGAATGACCATGAGCACAACAGCAATAATTGCTAATACACCATAAATAACGTTAATCTCATCTCCAACTAAAAATCTGGAAACGTATCCCCCTATAAGACTTCCCAGCAAAATACTAACGCCCATATTTAGTACAAGTCCCTTATGAATCAATGAGGCTGTATTACTTTTCTTACTCTTCGCTTTATAGGCTAGAACGCCCGCTAATGACGCAAAGAACACTTGAAACATACTTATGCCGGATACCTCTTGTGCCGTAAAGTTAGCTACCCCAAGGCTTGATGGAACAAATAATAAAAGGGGATAATTGATGATTGCTCCACCGATACCTAATAATCCAGAAAAGAATGAACCAATAAAACCAAGAATGATCATAATAATTGCAAGAAAAATGTCCATAGACCCACCCTCATACTGCAAGCCCAATAGACGATTACATCCATTGAGCTTCGCAATAATAATCTAATTAACCCCTATACATAAGGGAATCGTAAAGGTATAATAAAACCAAGTAAATTCATAAGAATTAGGTGGTTAATCATGCTAGATAAATTAAAGGGCTTTTTTGAAAGCAGATGCCCTAAGTGCAATGAATTACTAACCTGCCACAATACGAACTTATACTTGATTAAAACTTGCTCACACGGTCACTATAAGGAAGAAACCTACCATTCCCTTGGCGTAAAAATTGTATATGACGCTACAAGTAACCTTGATCAGTCGTGAATCGCACAACGGTCCGGCCCAATTTCCATCTTACGTTGTTCTTCATCACTCGGTTGAATCCTACCCATATTGATTTGACGAATCTCTTGATAAGCATTCGGTTGCGGTGGTAAATGATTCGTACTTTGTCTCTGAAGTCTGCTTCATCCTGTATATTTAGCCCTGGATTCTTCAGATACAAATCTGCTAAACGACCAGATACTTGTCCGCCCTCACCAAGTTCAGATATTTTGGCAAAGTGTTCAGGAAGTACAATCAAGTCATTTGAAATTCTTTATATCGACTATATAAAGTAGTGCGTAAATCTCCCACCCAATCCTCTGCTTTCCCTGTCAAATCCGGACGACCAATCGACTCCATGAACAAAATATCTCCAGTTAGTAAATACTGACCATCCACAATCAATGATGTACTCCCAATCGTATGTCCATGAGAGTATACCGGTTGTATGTTAATATTTGTGTTCCCAACTGTCAAGGTATCACCTTCTTCAAGCTTAGCATAATTGAACACAACTTCCGTAGCATCCTTTGGAGGTAACCAATAGGTTGCGTCCACTTTATCGGCTAATAATCGTCCACCTGAGATATGATCCGCGTGAAGGTGTGTATCCACAATAGCTGCTTCTCCATTAGATATGATCATGTAGAAGAGACATCCTTTACCAATGCGGATGAACTGATATAATCGTCATGAATGTAATCCTCCTATATATGCAAATCAAAAGTTAGTAGTAATCAAAAACTAATTATGTATTCATACAGCAAAACTCCCCTTTCACAGTAAGTGAGCCGGGAGTTTTATTGTCAAATTTAGTATTTCATATAGATCCACTAAACCTGTAATCGTTCGTCAGCCTGAACCTTTAAGCGGTACTCATGAGGCGTGACGCCTTCAAGTTCTTTAAACACACGAGAGAATTGCTTGCTATTCTCAAATCCGACTGATTCCCCTATCGTTGATAGTTTAACTGGACTGTTCACTATCAACTCCTTGGCCTTGCGGATCCGTACCTTTTTCAAATATAGAACGAAATTCTCCCCCGTATAAGCTTTAAACGCCTCACTAAAATAAGAATAACTCAGGGATACATGATTGCTTACCATCGCCATATTCAATGCACGAGGATAGAATTCTTCTATAAAAGCAACCGCTTCTTTCATATCACTTTGTTCTGTATATGCCGATCGAACCTGTGTAACATAATCATTCACACTGACGAGTAGATGTTCCAACTTACGATAGTAATCATGAAAGCACTGAAAGTTGGACATATTGCCCACCTTCCTATATAACTTGAGTACTTCCACGGAAGATTCTCCATATACAAGAAACACCTCATCGAGTACCTGCTCATTCACCAGTCTACTGACTCGCTCCAAATACGAAATGTCCATTTGATTCAAATTTTCAATCTGAAATATGGAACCTAACAGGACCAACATGTCTTTCTCATGATCTGTCCCGAGGATGTTAGCCAATTTACGAATATCTTCATGGGGGAGTGGATAACTCCGACGTTCCTCCTTAACTGCTTCATAATCAATGAAATAGGCCTGCGGATATAAAAAAGTATATTGTAATGCTCGAAGTGCTTCCGTATATTGCGTTCTAATATCTAATAACCGATGGCCCTCCGCGCTACTGATACCCATACGGAAACCATGCCAGCCTTTTAATTCAGCCTGTTTCGATAACTCTTCAAACCAGCTCTTCGGACTTCCAATCAACACTAGTTTCCCTTCGTAGTCAGATATAACAACTTCGAGATTCCCTTCCAAGGAATCGGACAGCCGTTCTACTAAACTCTCTGTCTCACTCGGAGACATTCTGGACCCATCGTCATATCGAAAATTCACAACAGCTACTGTATATGGCTTCTCAAACTGTTGAAATCCAATCTCACGACTATATTCCTCCAACTCATCCTCCGACAAATAACTCTCTTGAAGCAACAATTGCTGTATACGACTAACGCGAAGCCCCTTATGGAAAAGTTCACTTTCCTCTTCTCGTTGCCGATCGATCGCTTCTTGTTTCGTTAAGTCCTTCTCTATACGATTCAGTAGATCAAACAATTCTTCACGGCGAATTGGCTTTAGTAAGTAATCTTTTACTTTATATTTAATAGCTATCTTGGCGTATTCGAAATCATCAAAGCCACTTAGAATGACAACAGCCGGTCCTTCCCCACTACTCTCGATAGCTAATTCGGTAATAAGGCGAATACCGTCCATGACGGGCATCCGTATATCCGTGATCACGATATCAGCACATGTCTCCCGGTAAAGATCCAATGCACTCTGTCCGTTACTCGCCATATGAATACAATACCTATCTGGGAACTCTCGTTCAATCATCGTCTTCAATCCAACCCGAATATTCTTCTCATCATCTACGATCAGTAGCGTTCGCTTCATCAGTACTTCCTCCTGTTAGTAGAACTCTAGGTAAAGTAATTAGCACTTTCGTATAAATTCCTTCTACACTTGTAATGATCAATCCATAGTCTTTGCCATAAAAGAGTCTCATCCGCTGATGTACATTGTGTAAGCCAATCCCTGCGCCTGCTCTTACATGGTCTTGTTTGTATCGATTCAGTATATTCTGATTATCGAATCGATCTTCTTGTATTCCTTTATTTAATTCTATAAGTTGATCATGACCCATCCCATCGCCATTATCCGTAATCGATATACAAATATCATCCTTCACGGCCTCTACCACGATTCGAATTTTCTTGTCAGTGCTTTCACCACTCGAATCTGACCACCCATGTTTTACACTGTTTTCTATGAGAGGCTGAAGCGACATTTTCAATACTTCTAACTCCATATATTGAAGTGGAATTTCCATAACTAACGAAATGGGTTCTTCAAATCGAATATTCATGACATCGATATAGTTCTGAATATGTCTAATCTCATCCTTTAATTTGACATACTCACCCGACCATTTGAAATTATAGCGCATCATTCCACCAAGCGATGTCAGAGCATCGGATATCGTGCGATGATTGTCTATTTCCGCCAACATTTTAATATTTTCTAACGTATTATAGAGAAAGTGGGAATCAATTTGATTATGTAACGTTCGTAATTCTGCTTCTTTGGTCAATGCCTGCTTACGAACAGCTACGGCAACAAGTTCGTTAATTTTGTTCATCAATTTATTGAAATGGTGAGTCAACTCAGCAATCTCTCCACCACCGCGAATCGTAACCCCGGTATAGAGTTCGCCTCGACGTGCCTTCTTCATCGCTTCGGTGAGTCTCACTAAATTCTTTAGAATAATAGCATTTAATACATACGCGATCACCGTGAATAACACGATAAATAAAAGATTAGCTCCAACCGTCTTGTTACGGATAACGGAAATATTTTTCAAAACGTCCTCCATCGAGACCACATTTAGCAAGTATGCGTTCATACGCTCAATAGGAACTTGGATGAACAAAAATGATTTACCGTTCTCCTTATATTGAGTGTCCCATACTCCGCCTTGTTGGAGAGACAGAAAGCGATCATGAATCGCCTTGTTCATTTCTTTATTATCCTGAAGGAAGGAATCATTCTCTCTTGTAAACATTTGTAAGCCACCATCTAATAGAAAGAATTGCGATTGATCATCCTGCATATTCGAGAATGTCCTAGGTGATAATTTAGATAACAACATATCCACTTGAATAATGCCCGAATGTACACCGGTAATGACGCTAATCTCTCTAAGCAAAGAGACTTTAGGGGTTTTTTCTGGTAATGAGCCCTTCATCACATCGAGATCATGATCTTGAAAGTGCCACATCTCTTTAGTTCCGAGTCCATATGTCTGTTTATACCATGGTTCGTGCTTAATCCTGTCCTCACGGAAAATAATAGGCCATATTTCATGTACAAACTCACTATCCGAGAACAAGCGCAAGTGCTCAGTATTTGGATTGTTAAATTGTATACGTGTCAAATTAAAAAATGCATTCATATTAAACTCAACAAGTTCCCTTAACTGTGGTTCAGTCTCGCTCGTAAAATAGTTCTTAACCTCTGTATCAGAAACAGCAAGTTGAGCTGAACGCTCCATCGACTCGATCTGATTCAGAATCTGCATTTTCTCCAATTCAAGCAAATTACCATTTTTACTAATCGTATCTTTAATATACGTTTCATTGATTGCCTTGAAAGAGTAGACAGAAACAATTAAACTGGGCACCAAAATAATAACGATATACGCCGATATAAGGCGACTCTGTAACGATCTACGATCCCACCAATACATCAATGTCTGTACAAATTCCGGTGTCCTCCTCATGATTCCATCATTCTCCATTCTCGATGAAATAACCTCAAAAACCCGCAAATTCACGGGTTTTTGAGGTTTTAGTGTCTATGGCTATTTAATGAATTCTTTTAGCTTCATCACGTTTTGCTCATATTTTGCTTGTTTGAATACCATTACTTTATCCAAACCTGCTTCCTTACGTTTCGCTTGATATTCATTCCAAATGGTGTCGAAATCTGCATCCGATTTAGCCATAAGAAGCTGTGGAAGTGTCTTCCCTCTTAGCAGATTAAGTTTCGTACTAATGACACCCTCTGGAGAATTGCCAAACGGATCCAATAGTTCGAACTCAGAAGCACTTACCGTCTTGCCTTTCGTCCAATCTTCCATTTGTTTAAACGGCTCTACCGTTTTCGGATTCCATTGAGCTGTAATGTTCGTATTCATCAACATCCAGAATGTGAATGATGAGCCGTATTGTTTGTCAAATGCAGACCTATCTTTTTGAGATAATGCTAGTGCCTCAGGTAAGAACTGATCCTTGCCATCAATTGTATCATAAGAGACGCCTTTTTCTCCTAAGAATATATCTTTAGTTCCCTCTTCACTATTTAGATAACTAAGGAAACGAATAGCACGCGCCTTATCTTTTACATTCTTGGAAATCAATGTTACAGTCCATCCGGAAATACCAGGACCATCCAATGTAGGTGTATCTAGATTAGTGTTAGCTGGACCATCAATAGCGATATATACTGAATTTGGGTCTTTCGCATAGAGTGCATTTAATTGTACACCCATGTCACTACGTTGGTATATCATTGCAAAGTAACGACCTTGTGCAATTTTTTCTTCCATTTGAGTACGTTTATCAATGAAGATGTCTTTAGACAACAATCCGTTTTGGTTTGCTTGACGCAATGTTTTCATCCATGTCACATATTCCGGATCGGTATCGCGATCATAAATTTTACCGTCCTTCGCTTTCGGGATAGCTAGCAAGTTCTGAATGTAACCTTCTAATGCATAGTTTCCATTCTCTCCAAACTCATGTAAACCTAGTGGAATCAATGGTTGACCGTTGACTGAAGGATACTTTTCTTTAGCTGCTTGTAGCGCTTTCAGGAAACCTTCTGGTGTACGCATATTCGGTGAACCAATGGCTTCGTACATATCTTTACGCACGAGAAATACTTGGTTAGAGGTATAAGTATCACCATATTTATCATAATCCTTTGGAGAAGACGATGCGTTAGGATAAGCATAGACATTGCCATCTTCTTTTGTATACCATGACAACTTAGCTGCATCAGATGCCTTGAAGAAGTACGGATCATATTCATCAGCTAGTTTATTTAGTGGAAGTACCAATTCGCCCTCAATCATCTTTTGAATTGAACCTTCACCTTTATCTAACGTAATGAAATCGGGAAGATCACCTGAAGCGATTAACGTATTTAACTTTTCATTCTCATTACCTGCAGGAACGATGAAATTAAGATTTACACCCGTCTTTTTCGTAATATATTTTGACGTCGGATCCACGCCCCACTTATTTGCAAACCAAGAAAAGTTCAGATACCAGTCAAACGTGATCGGAGAAATGTCTTCTTTCCAACCCGGTTGGTCTGCTGTTAGCTTAACGACCGGCTTGTCTGCAACCTTCTCGCCGGCTGCACCTTCGTTACCGTTCTTAGTCCCAGAGGAACAGGCAGCTGTAGAAACGACCATTACTAACGCTACCAATAGGAATAAACTTCGCTTCAATTGATGTTTCATATTCATATTTTTACCCCTTTTCGTTGTAGTATATCAATTTGTATATTAGAACTCTTACCACCTATTAGGCGGTAAGAGAAACTACCTTAAACTAAGGTACTATCCTTTGATTGAACCAATCATCATACCCTTCACAAAGTACTTCTGTAAGAAAGGATACACGAACACAATGGGAAGTGTCGTGACGACCATCGTTGCCAATTTGATCGATTGGGATGTTACCGTCTTGGCTGCACTACTTCCCTGCACCGCAGTCATCATTTGACTAGAACTCGATTGCGCCACGACTCGGTATAAATAAGTCTGAATAGGCTGAAGATCCGTATTATTGATATAAATCATGCCCGTGAAATAATCATTCCATTGAAATACACCATGGAATAAGGCAATTGTCGCAAGAACAGGCATCGATACGGGAAGAATGACTCGAAGAAATATGGACCAATCGTTCGCCCCATCAATTCTAGCGGCTTCCTCCAATCCTTCCGGAATTTCACGAAAGAACGTCATAAAGATGATAAGGTCGAAGAAACTGAATAGGGCTGGAATAATATATACAAGGAAATTATCCATTAAATGAAGATCTCTAATGAGTAAGAAATATGGGATAAGTCCGCCTGCAAAAAAGATGGTAACCGTACCAATAAAGATATATAATTTCCCCCCAATCAGTTCTTTACGGGAGAAGGCATATGCAACCATTGCTGTAAAAAATACATGGGCAACCGTACCGATGAACGTCTTAGCTACCGTAATTCCCATGGCTGTCATAATACCTGGACTAGCGAATACCGCCTTGAAATTCTCAAGACTGAACATTCTGGGCCACCAGTAGATACCACCCCGCATAGCATCTGAGCCATTGTTAAAAGCGTTGACCAATACGTACCATATCGGGTACAGGGTTACGAAACAGATAAGGATCATACCGATTGTGTTGATAATGTCGAATAGGGCCTCACCTTTGGTTTTGAGTTGAAATTTAAACATGTGTATGAGCCTCCTTATTCTAAAACAGCGACGTATCGCTAATTTTTTTGGAAATTTTATTCGCAACAAGTAGTAGTATTATTCCAATCACTGACTTAAGCAAGCCCACGGCAGTAGAATACGAATACCGTCCAGAGATGATTCCTGTCTGATATACATAGTAATCAATAACATTACTTGTACTGTCATTCAGTGAGTTACGTAAGACTAGAATCTGATCGAAATTGGAGTTAAGTACACCACTGACGGCCAGAATGAATAGAATACTAATCGTAGATTTAATCGATGGTAGTGTAATGTACCACATTTTCTGAAAACGTCCAGCACCATCAATGGTCGCTGCTTCATACATTTCAGGAGATACACTCGAAATCGCAGCTAGATAGATGATCGCAGACCATCCTAATTCTTTCCATAAGTCTGATGAAATAATGATCGTCCAGAAATAGCTTGGCTCAGCTAGATACGTGATCGGTTGATCGATAACATGTAACCAGAGCAATATGTTATTAATTATTCCAACGTCTGCCAACCAAGTCGCTAGAATGCCTCCCAATACAACCCATGAGAGAAAGTGAGGAAGATAGGAAATCGTCTGTACAAACTTCTTGAATCGAATAGACCGTATTTCATTAAGAAATAGAGCGAAAATAATAGGCAATGGGAATCCAATTAATAACTTAAAGAAACTAATCCCCAGCGTATTCTTGATTACGTCTACTAGATTTTCATCATTCAAGAATTCTCTAAAATGCGTTAACCCCACCCAAGGTGCCTCGGATATCGTACGTACGATATCGAATTCTTTAAATGAAATGATCACACCATACATTGGAATGTAGTTGAATATAAACATCCATGCGACTCCAAGTAAAGCCATGGTCTGAAGATGTCTTTGGGTGTATAATCTCCTCAACCATCTACGCCTAGGTGAGGGCGAAGTTACTGGGATCTTTTTTGAAGCGAGTTCTGTATTTATAGTAGGTTTCATTTCCATGATTTCGACCTCCATGCTGATTATTTTCCTCTATGTTGAAAGCACTTACATCTATTATCTTAATAGTACGTCCTTTTCCGCCTAGACATAAGGCTTCATATTTCATATTTTAGGTCTCATTTTTCGGGTATACCTCCAAAATCGAGAGGTCGGGGACGACTAGTTCCCGACCTCTCACAAGCAGGGTTACGAAGTTCACTTCGCTTACCATACATATCTCCCCAGGTAAGAACGCTATCTTCCTCTCCATCTATCTTCTATCTGCTTCATTTACTCTCGTACGCCTTCGGCAGTATGGGCATTGGTTCGGTTGGCAACCTCATCCAACGTACACTAGCCTTATATGAAGTTCGTGTTCCTCAGACCAGAGATCTGCCGCTGGCTTCCTTCAGATTCCACCTCACTGTGAACACCCTTGCCTTAAGCTAATGGTTACTACTGCCTTCACCACTCGGGACTTTAACCCTAGAGATAGCGCTCATGCTGGGGCACCAAGAAGAAAAATCTGGCATAGGCCAGATCTCTTTGTGTAATCTTTGTTACATTCGTATCCTAATCCTATGAATCACCTTTTGTCGCTATGTTGGAATTCTTTCCTTACTCCTACTGTAGCTCTTGCGCAGCTGATATCTTTTTGAAAACTTCGTAACTTCTTTTTCCACACTCTGAAATTGTGATTGGATGGAAACCGGATACTTCCGCGTATAACGTGTCGTTAAGCGGAGAAATCCAATGAGAAGGTAGATGATCTGCCCCTAATTTAGCCCCCATAATCGATCCTACGGTAGCGCCGTTGCAGTCCGTATCCCAACCGCCTAGAACAGCAGTCGTAATGGCCAGCTCAAAGTCATCTTTCGCATATACAAGCGAAGCAGCGACCAAAGCCGCATTGTTATTGGTATGAACGGGATCGTAATGATTAAACTCATTCCAAATCGTACTTACCAATTCCAACTGATCCGTCGCACCCCTCGCAATCGCAACAGCCCTTCGGATATCATGCGCCAACCTACTATTTTTAGGAATCTCGCTTAGCCCGATCTCCACAATTTTTTCATTATCCTGCTCGACGAAAGCAGCCGCAATCATAGCAGCAACAAACATTTCCCCATAGATTCCATTTTTGACATGCGAGAAGGAGGCGTCACGCCATGCAAATTCTGCTGCAAGCTCAGGATGTCCAGCTGCTCCATAAGCGAAACCATCCGCCCGGATTTGTGCTCCTATCCACTCCCGATAAGGATTAAGGTGGTTCCTAACCCAATCCAGTCGACTCTCCCAGTCGTCTGGCTTTTCTCCTTTTTCATGAGCTGTTACCTGTGAAAAATTCAAATAAGCCTGCGTTTCTGCGGTACATACTTGGGAGTAACTCAAGTATTTATGCCACATCTTTCCTATATCCCATGAATCGAATTGAAGACCTTTATCTTCCAACATAATAAGACCTAGTACCGTATATCGTATATCGTCGTCTGTTTCCATAAATTGAATATATTCTCGTTGACTTTCCTTACACCTAATTTTCAACCCGATTTCATCTTCCGCTCTCGAGCGGCTTGGGGTATAACTTCGAATTGGCCAGGCATCCGCACCCTTAAACCAAAGCTCAATATTTTTCCATCCCGGATTTCCGAAAGCACCTGCCATGTAATCACCGATCTCCAACGGTTTGCCCAACGCGCAGCCCACACATCTCCCCAACCATGCGCCATAAAATTTATCTTGCCATTGAGCCTCGGATAAAACACCATTCACCTTTCTTGGACCACTCGGTCTTTCTACGCGGATTGCCTCTAAATCCGAAGGCTCTACGTAAGAATAATCCGCCCTGATGGCGAGCTTCGTCAGACCATCGTAGACCTTCATCAGTTTCGACTCATCATCCCCGGCCTCCGCCAACTTCTCGGGAAACCCGGTGATGTCGAAGCCCTCTTCCTCTCTTTGAATAATTTCAGTACGCAATATACCGCTAAGATCGTCCCAACCAGCCATATACGATCTCTCCTTTTTATATGATTTTTTTCATTATAGTATACTATCGTGGATTAGGACTTCTCACTAACCTCCGTTAAGTTCTCAAAATAATCTCCAAACGTAAACTTCTTGCGGTATTCCTGAGGAGACATTCCGACGGATGAGTGAAAAGCTCTATAAAAGGAAGCCATACTCTGAAAGCCACTATCGAAGCAAATAGTCGCTATGCCGTCACTTGTACTGACCAAACGTTTTCTCGCTTCGCTTAAGCGTAGCTGTACCACATAATCACGAAGACTTTTACCCATGCACTCTCGAAAAAAACACGATGTACGAGTAACGGACCAGCCAATTACAGCAGCCACATCGGATAAATCAATATGAACGAAGTAATTACTATGAACAAAAGAAAGAAGCTGGCTAAGTTCCCGATTAGACTTGTTCATCCTATTCCAACTGTGGTTCGAAATAGAATTAATATAATTTCGAAGCAACAAAACACTCATCTCCAACAGAATGCTTCTTGCTCTAATAAGATACCCTACATCACGACCCGTCAGCTCATCATATATCGATTGAACACGTGGCGCTAGCAGACGGGCAAGTGGCATTTCAGCAGGTATATGGTTCTGAAATTTTTCGGATTTATAGGCAAATGGAAACAGTAACTTCTCATCTTCAAGAAACAACACACTAGGGTCGAAATTTATGAAGATGTAGGTGCTTGGATCCTCTTCATCCGATTGAGCAATATGCATTTCCGTATGATTTACAATGAAGAGATCGCCAACCGATACCGGAAAACACTTTTGTTCAAAATAGAAGAAACCTTTTCCCGATAGACAGTAGCCGATCTCCAAGCTGTTATGCTTATGGAGCGGTTGTTTAGAAGACTTTGGGGTCCATTGGAAGGCATTGATGGGAATCTCATTTGTATATTCTATTTTTAGCCGCACAAGGTTACACCTCCTTGTTATCGTTTGATCACGTAGATCGCACCCTGTAATTATATGACACAATGTTGAGCATAAAAAAAGATGAGTACACAAGAGTAGTTGCCCCTTTTCGTTACTCATCAATTCATAAGACATGCAACATTCTATTATTGCTATTGGTTATACTGGTGTTCTAAACCTTTAATATGACAGAGTACAAGGTATCATTGTTTACACTTATAGTGCGTGTTCAAAAAGTCAGATTTTCAGCACCGAGAAGATTGAAAGAAGCAAGGGAGTGAGGAGTGGAGCGTAGGCAGTACCTACGTGAGCACCGGAAGGACCGGAAGGACCGGCTGAATTCAATATTCGATGCCGAATAAGCCTCTTGTTATACTTCGTGATCAAAAGATGACTTTTTGAACAACCTCTTATAACTACTAATCCATGAAGATCTCTATCGCTGCTACTTCACCGTTACGTACTGCTACTGCCTCTGCTCCCTGTATGCTAGGTCCTGACTCAACTATCGTCCCGTCCCGTTTAAGCAGCTTCATCCTACTTATCTTGGCAGCATTCGTACCGAATGTATCTGCTCGACGAGCATTGTAATATGTTACTTGTGTGTTTCCTAAGAAAGTAAAGGATACCTTCCCTGACTCATCAAATAACCAACCTGGCAATGCTGGAGCTAGCGTCAGTGTTAATTCTCCATCACTCACCGTGAAGACCTTCGAACCTGCCATCATCAGTCTCCACATACTTAGGAACTCTGCAGTAGATCCGCTCAATCTAGCTACGAAACCTCTTCCATGTACCTCAGGATCTGGATTTCCACCCGTCGCAATAAATGAGGAATTCTCTAACGTGCTACGTCCATACACAGCCGGATCAAGAAAAGGAACAAGGGATGTCTTCAATTCCCCGAAATACTGTTCGTAAAGACCCGCTTTCAAGAGTCCTAACAAATACTTATAGGTCATATGAAGGAAATTGGATTCTCGTTCTAACCACCCTGGTGTAAAGGCACGCATACGTCCAATTTCATGACCTTCCGAGTCTAGACTAACGGACGTTTGATACATTTGGGTCGTCTTATCATACAACTCTGTCTTCTTAATGAGGTCATATAGTGCTTTAGCCTGTTGTGAATCGGTTACCGTCTTCATCCAACGCGTTGGGCCTTCGAGGAAATGTGGTAATGCGGACACCTGAAATTGATGTACTCTAGCTCTAGGAAGCCCGCTACTACTCAAATCTGGTTGTCCATTCTCGTCTACTATTCTTTCAAACTCTGTAGCTTCAAAACGGAAATACGTAGGCGTGATTCCATCACCTAGTTCTATAGCTTTCGCAATGCCCTCATCTAGCTTAACTAAAAATGTGGTGAATCCTTCTTCGATCACTTTCAAAGATACTTCAAGCTCCACTCCCGTAATTCCATACCGAATGCGCCCACGATAAGCTTCACGAACAGAAGCTACGATATCCCAATACGTGAATGAATCTAGCTGTCCTTCTTGATAAAGTACAACCGTTCGATGAACCGTATGGAACAAATCAGCTATTTCTTCAGGTAATTGGATAGACTTCTTGCCGAATTCCTTCGCACTTTCTAACAAGAAAGTCACCATACGCTTCAATTCAAACGTCTCGCTCATACCTGAACCAAACAACCCAGGAAGTCCATTCATCGCATCATTCCAGCCTGGCTTGTTAGCTTCCATTTCCACACCCATACCATACCGATCCAATGTAGAAAACTTATTTAAGGCTAACGTTACAATTTTGCTGAAGAGATTTGTCTGATAAATCTTGCCCGTGCCGCCCTCTATTTGTAACCAGTTCGTATCGCTCATTCTCCGTCCAAGATGCTCTAACTTCTCCTCATCCTCAATTAGCGCGTCATACTGCCGAACTTCGTCATGAAGCACAACATATTTCTTAGACCGAGGTTGAACATAAGCAGCACTATCGTAAAAGGCATAGGTCTCATCTGCGAATAGAAGTTCTTCCTTCTTATCCGGGAATATGTCGAGGTAACCGTCCACTAAGTCCATATTGTAAGTCCAATGATCTGACCAGAATCCTTCACCGAAACCGGCTTCGATATTCTGTTGTGAAAGAGCCAGTATCCCACTTAGCAAACGTTCTTCGCTTACATGAAGCTGTATGCCATGATCCGCAAGGAAATTAATAATCTTTCCTGGCGTGAATTTCCCGATACAGAGTACCATTAATTCCTCATGATGATCTACAACAGCGCTACTAAGCCATTCCTTAAGCTTATTCTCATTCTCTGAAATGACGTTAAAGCTACATCCCTGCACGCTAAGCGGATTATATCCGTCTGCTTGCATTAGACTGAAGAACATTTTGATATTAAACGTGCCTACCTTCGGGTTAAAAAACACATCATTACGACGGTTCTGATTCATATCCCGGAAGTTACCGTTGCCTTGAGAGTAATATTCCGGAGCCAATGAGAAGAAGTTGTAATCCCGCTCCAAGTCTCCATGCTTGCGTGAGTAGAGATGTACAACAAAGCCTTCTCCCTCGTTATCAAATATAAACGGATACCCTCCACGGAGGAAATTATCCATATATGACTGCTTCGCGTAGGCATCAAATAGTTCAGATGACGTATGTGTTGTAATGTCTGACGTCAAATCTTCAATTAAGCTACTCGCTTCTTCTCGTTTGCGAGCAATATAGTCTGCCGTACAAATGCTGTCTGCCTTGGCATTGATTCTCTCAATATCATTCACATGCCCAATGATGGTGTTCACACTGAGACTCTCGCCTGGTGCAATATTCTTCGCTACACCACTGAAGCCACACGGCACTTTATTGACCGGATATTGCGGCTGTTGCACAAGCTCAGAAAGCGAAGCACTAGCGAAGTTATCCGGATACATCAAGGATGTATTTCCACCAAATACAACTTCAAAGTCTACAATCGGAGCGATTCTCTCCCCTTCTCCTGTAAAGGATAAGTAGAAATGTCCACTCGTGACTTCGCTGACTTGCGCCTCATCCGCAGTACTGGAACGTACATGATAGAACGGAATGCCATTCTCTAGATTATAGACTTCCATCCAACTGCGTAGCAGGTTACCAATCTCTTTGAACCCACCATTCTCCACTCCGTAGGGAAGAATTTCTGGCATACCATCTAGCAATTCTAATTGAATAGGTTTATTACTAATATTTATAATTTCAACCTGACGGACCAACGCAGCATAATCATCATTCGGTAAATTGAAGTAATTCACCACCGTCTTCAGTCCATGTGCTGCATGCGTCTCTTCGATCGTGAGTCCATTCGGTGAAATCCTCATCACGCGAGAAGCTTGTGTATCAGGACGAGCGGTTTGAAACGGCTCATAGACGCTATCTTGTCCTTGGATTTTAATAAACGTCCGAAATCCATTGGCTGCAACGTTCTTATAAGTAATACTTGCAGGTGAGAATTCCATGATCGCTGAATTCTTGTCCCGAATCCCGAAGCTACATACCCCTTGGCCACGATTGACGTAGAATGTCCACATCGGAATACCCTTTAATCCTGCCATGCCTGGTAGGAAGCTTGAGAATGGTTTAGCTTGATCAAATTGCTCAATAATAAATGTATTATTCTCATAATAGTACTTTGACATAATGATTCACTCCTATTTAGATAGATTGAACTAAAGTTATGGTATCGTCGCTTTAGTTCATTCTATCTAGATAGATTGAACTAAAGTTATAGTATCGTCGCTTTACTTCATTCTATCTAGATAGAATGAACTAAAGTTATACTAGACACTATCGATTCTACCCCTAATCATGGTGTTGGCCTCTTTAGTTCATTCTATTTAGACATGATGTATGTCGCGATGGAATGCGGTTGTAATTCAGCTGCCAACATGCTTTCTCCTAGACCGATAGTTGCCTTTTGCAACTCATCCGTCTCATTCTGGACAACCACCACTATCGTACCGTCTGGATTTAAGAACGCTGTAGAGAGCAAGCTGTCTACCTTTGAGTTCTGTCCGATACGTACTGCCCCTGGAGCAATATACTTACTGAAATGTCCAATGTAATAATAAGAGCTATTGTAATGGATCGTGTCTGTCAACGTATCCGCTATGATTGGGGCATCGCATAAGTTACCCACATGGTTAGGTCCACCCGTCTCGTCCAGTACGATATTCCAATCCAAGTAACCCTCGATCCAGTTATTCAAATCGCCAATCATATTTCTACCGTATCTCTCACCTGTGAACCATTCACCTAATTTAACGCCACCTTCTTGGCATCCCTCTGTGAACAGTAGATGTTTATCCGGGAACAAATCATGCACCTGACCCACTTTCTCAAATTCTTCACTTACGTACCAGTGTACGCCTGTACCCCACACGTATTTAGCTGCATCTGGATCAGATAGAACAACGGATGCTCTCTCTACGATGATGTCACGGTTATGATCCCAAATTAGGATTTTCACATCTTCGTGACCCTCTTGATGCATGATTGGACCCAAATGATCCTTAATGAAATCACGTTCTTCTTCAGCACTGTAAATACAGGAATCCCATACTTGTACGGCAGCTGGCTCATTCTGTACGGTAATCCCCCAGATTGGAACACCTTCCTTACCATATGCTTCAATGAATTTGGTGTAATAACGTGCCCATACTGCCGCATATTCCGGTTTCAATTGGCCACCGTTATTCATCTCCCCGTTCGTTTTCATCCAAGCCGGCGGACTCCAAGGAGAGGCTAGCATCGTGAATTCTCCGCCTTTCACCTTCATCGCGTCTTTAATCAGTGGTAACACCCATTGATGATCATGTGAGATATCAAAAGTGGACAACTCTGTATCGTTATCTTCTACATACGTATAGTTACCAAGAGCGAAATCACAGCTGTGAATATGTACTCTCCCTATGGAATAGCCCAATCCCTCAATCGGATCGAAATAACTACGAATGACCTCTGCTCGTTTCTCATCGCTTACACGAGACAAGGTATACGCAGCTGACTCGGTGAATGCACCTCCAAATCCAACGATACTTTGATATGTCTTGCTTGGATCTAGCTCAACATCTGCCACAACACCGGATTCCCGAGTTAGAAAAGAAACGCTCCCCTTATCACTTAAACGTTCTCCTGAATCCTTAGCCGTTACGATCATTTTAACTTGTTTCATTTGTGAACAACTCCTTATTTAGTATAATTCGAAACCGGTTTCGAAATAAGATAAAATAATAAATCACTACTCTTTTTGTTGCTTCTTATGTTGCGTTAGTCACACTGCTACATGAATCCCTAACGATCAGCCTTACAGGTAACACCACGGATTCTAGAACATGTGAAGGATCATCAATAGACCGAATTAGTAATTCTGCCGCCTCATTTCCCATAAGCGCTGTATCTTGTGCAATGGTTGTTAATGCAGGTGTAATATACTGAGATAGCTCAATATTATCAAATCCCACAATAGACAGGTCGTTAGGAATACTAAGCCCTCGCTCCCTAGCGGCCTTCATAGCTCCCAGTGCTAAATGGTCCCCCGCTACAAACACAGCAGTCGGACGATCTGTCAAATCCAAGAGCTTCATCATTGCGGCGTATCCACTCTCGATGGAATAGTAAGCGCTATCGACGATATAAGACTCTTTTTTCTCTAGATTCAGACTGGACATTGCCAATTCATATCCCTGCACGCGCTTAGAACCAGCAAATGTATTCATTCCACCAGAAATATGGGCTATCTTGCGGTGTCCTAGTGAATATAAATACTCCACGGCTAGAAGGCTACCTTCATGGTTGTCTGAATACAGGGTATGAGCTTGCGATGTTTCATAATCCAGGACGACGCACGGTATGTCACTATCCAGAAGTTCTTTGAAATAAGGATCTTCATAATCGGATAAAATAACAACGACCCCGTCCACACCTCGAATTTTGCAATTCTCCAAATACCCGCTCTGTTTACCACCTACGTCTTTAGAAATAAACATCAGCGCATATCCCTTGGATACCGCAACTTGCTTAAAACTTTCGATGACTGCACTAAAGAAGGGATGCTGCATACCAATGCCAGAGGATTCAACAAATAACACACCAATGGTCCAAGACTTCTTCGTTGTCAATGTGCGTGCATGTGCATTAGGCAAATAACCAAGTTCTTTGGCTGCTTGCAAAATCGTCTGACGCGTCTGTGCTTTTACATCTGTGTAGTTGTTGAATACTTTCGAGACTGTGGTGGGCGAATAACCCGTCTTCTTAGCAATATCATAGATCGTGGTCATTCTTGAAATTCACTCCTGTTGCATATAGCCTATGGCACTTCTTACATTGCATTCTAATCGTTTAACTTATGGACGTCAATTAAAAAAAAGCGGTTTCATTAGATGATTAAAAGAGACCTTTTCGGATTAATGGTGTTGTATATGTTAAAGGGAGTGAGTATGATGACTACACTAAAGCAAAGTGATAAATATGAGGAAATCAAAAAAACACATTCAGATTTGTGGAACGAATTATCATTATTAGATGAACGTGAATCTGAAAAATTGCTCTTTAGTTTCTTAGACCAAGTTAAGTTACTACAAATTAAAAAGCATTCATATCAGGATTTAAAAAGTACAATAAGATCGCCGTGGCTTTATATAGCTCTTATTATAGGTATTTCTCTGCCTATAATGATATATATGTTATTTATATGGACTTCCCTCTTAGTAGAGTAATTTTTAAAACTAACACCTCTTACTTTCTCGTACTCCACAGACGCCATAGAACGAACAGGGTACCACCCGCCAAACCTACAACGATTACAATTCCTGTCCAATTTGTAGCATTAGATTTAGGTATGGACTCGTTGGTATTACTGGCATGATTAGTCTTATCTGGGTTCGATTCTGCACCATCATTATTATCTGAGGGTGATTGCGTTGGAGCGGAAATTCTTTTAATAGGAACTTCTTTATCTTGTAAAAAGGTCAATTCTTCCGCTGCATCAGCAATTCTCATAGTAGGAGAACAAAGTGGATTTTCCCACCCAAAGAAACCTTCTCTTAGATAATAAAGAAATTCATCACCAATCTCACTAGGTCCCGACAATGACCCCCATGTTATATTTTCCTTCAATGAAATCTGTTCAACTTCAATCTTTTTAAAGCTCTTGATGACTTTCAATTTGATCACAATGTTATCTTTCTCACGAATGACATCTTCCACCTGACCTATAATGATTCCGTCATAGATCTCGTAACCTTTCTCACCAGTCGGCATTTCTACACAATCCAGCGCATACGTCGTTGATGGGCTAATCATCAATACAATAAAGATCGATACTAAGACGAGTACTATTCCTTTTTTCACATTCAACACCTCCTGTCATTTAAGACGAAATGGATGGCGAAATGTTGCTATACAATAACATCAGTACCATCTATCGGTACTATATATAACTGGTTGAGTTTATATACCCGCAGCTTCGGCTCCACAACTTTGTCTTACGACCAGTTCCGGTTCCACTAATACGGACGAAGCAGAGAGTTGGTTATGGATCAAATCGTATAGCATCATTGCCGCAAGCTTACCGATCTTTTCTTTATCCTGCTTCGTTGTTGTTAGTGGAGGCTCCATGTATTTACAAGCTTCAATATCGTCACACCCGATGACAGCGACATCTTCTGGCACACGGTAGTTGTTTTCCTTAAGTGCCTTGATCGCACCGAAAGCCAGTTGATCTGAAGCGGCAAACACCGCTCTAGGCATCTGTCCAGAACTGATCATGTTCTGCATCGCGATGTAACCACTATCCTCGAAAAAGTCTGCGCTGTTCACGATCCACTCATCAATGTTCGTTAATCCATAGTTGGAAAGAGCCTTAACGAACGATTCTTTCCGAAGACTAGAAACATAGCTATCTTCGGCTCCTCCAATATATGCGATCTCTTTATACCCTTGCAGGTAGAAATGCTCGACGACCTTTTGTGAGATCTTACTGTTGTCGGACATAATATAACCTGATAATTGCCCGGACATTTTGATATCGACACCGATACAGGGGATATTGCTTCGATCAAGCTCTGTAATACTTGGTTCAAGGTCATCACCTGCGATGATTAGGCAGCCATCGACTTGATAATATTTACACCGTTCCAGATAATCTTTACCTGAATTATGGAATTTTTCATTTGAAAAGAGCAGTAAGTCATAACCGAGAAGTCCGATTTTTTTCTTGAATGAATTGATGACATCGACAAAAAAGCGGTTATTCAATTCCACATTCAGTTTGCCTGCAAACAACACACCAATCAAATTTGTACTCATGGATAAAAGAGATGGTGCATCGGCCGAAGGTTTCATTTTATAGCCAGTCTCGACGATGATTTTCATGACGCGCTCTTTCGTATGCTCACTGACATCTTCATAATCATTTAAAATTTTCGAAACTGTGGAAACAGATACTCCTGCTTTTTCGGCGATCGTTTTTATAGTGACTTTCATGTGCCACACCCCTCATTTCATGTTGTCCTCACAAGAAGCTGTCCATGATTGTAGATATAATATTATACCATAGGAGCATTTTACAGCCCATCATGATACCTCGTTCATATCATGTAATATCATTATAACTCTTTATCTTTTACGAAACTTTCGTAGATTATTATCGAATGGGGGAACCAATCTGTATTTCAATAATAGAAAAAAAGGGAGGCATCGGATATCTCCCCCCTCTAGCAAAAAAAATCATCTTCGATACTTAACGTACGAAAAAGTCGAACGTCCGCTGCCATGTTTGAGATTCACCTGGATTTAGATCAATCACAGCGAATACTTCGGGCGATACGACATGAGCCGCTCCCCATACTGCCAACTTTTCTACTGGAAAAGTGCAGGTTTCCCGAACCCCGACTTTACTTGGCTCGTGAGTCAATTCCCAGTAAAGCTCACTGTCCATAACCGGTATAGACGGATTGAAATATACATCCTGCATGGGAACAGCATTAAACCGTACTTCATTACTTGAGACCTGTAGAACCTGGGGTGTATATACTGGCTCCATGCTCTCCACTTCTATTGGAAACGAGAAAGTTAACGTATAATCAGGACCGTAATCATGTCCATCAATCCGCATAAAATTATGGGTATACTCTTCCGTTCGAATCCGCTTATTCCCCGTATTCAAAAGTTCGTAGGCAATAGTCAGTCTAGCTCCATCAATTGAGATTCGCTTATTCAGACTAGCAGCGTACCCTTGGCACGCCTTCGGCTCCGTGTAAAATTGAATAACATCGCTACCTGTTTCTACATCAATATCAAATGGTGTAACAGGATACGGACAACTGAAATCGTAGGGTTTATGATCCTGTCTGGTCAGCAAACCCACACCCAACTTCGGAAAATGTTCCCCGATATCCGCGCTATCGCAGCCTATTGGTGTAAAAATCCCGAATTCGCTGCAAATACCAGCACCACCCGTACCTTGCCCGGGGTGCAGTGACTCTTTTGTACAAAACGTATGATTGCCATCTTTCAACCTTACCTGCGTAATAAAACCCGTTCGGTCGAACCGTGAACCGCGATAGTGATCAATGTTGGCGACTTCTATTTCGAGTACATCATTTTCGAGTATATATTTGATTGGAATCACCCTTCCCCTAAATAACGGACAAACCAATTAGAGACTGCTCAAGAAAGTAGCGCCTTTGAGAACAATGTAACTTCAATCGTATGCATAATCTCGCTGGACAACGCTTCGATTCTTTCTCTTGGAACTAAGCATCCTCCCTCAACATGTTGGACCGACAACGATTCTCCGTTAATGGATAATGTTCTAATCTCATAATCGCCATAGTTAGATAGATCCGAGTTCGTGTAAACAATATTCAGCATTCTATCCGCAAATAGCGTTTTGACCGATGCCTGATTCACTGAATCGAATTGATCCTTCAATAGTTTCGGCTCAAGTCTAAGGTCACCGAATTCACCTCTTACACCATATACCTCCGTCAGTAAGGTCAGGAGTAGCCAGCTCGCAGAGCCTGTCAAATAAGGATATAACCCTCTACCCTTCTCGTTGATATACTCCGGTATACCCGGATACATTCGACTAACTTCAAAATCACTGCTCAAACTGTAGACCGAATCCAACACTGCGCGTCCCTCATCAACAAACCCGCGTTTATAGAGAGCATTCGCATACATAACCGTCATATGACTGAACATGGCGCCATTCTCTTTGTGCCCGAACGCAAATCCGAAAGCCCGCCCTAAGTTCTGCTGAACGCCACCGAAATTAGAGTTTAGCCGATATCCGATGCGAGGGTCCTTCAAATAATGATCCACAGACGCTGTAATCTTAGTGACCTGCTCATCCGTTGCAATGCCGCCCATGATGCCAAATACCTGTCCAGTCAGCGTCATTCGTACGCCATTCGGATGATCGCCTTCGACCTGTTCCCCATCATTATTGTAATAGCCATTAAACCATTCGTAACCTTCTGACGTCCTAATCCATTCGTTTTTGTGTAAATGATCGATCATCCACCGGGCCTTCCGCAGTAGATCCTGTGCAATTGTCTCAATATCTATCGCAACTTTCCTGCCGGTAACGGTCGTTCTCACACGCTCATCATAAGCGTCTAAAAGAGCCTGCTTTTCCGACGGAACTTCGTAGTCCAGTGGGTTCGCCTTGGAATCAAATAGGATGAGCATTTCCTCGTTCATTTCGATGGTCGACTGGTTCATCCGATCCTTCAGTGTCAGGAGTAGTTGACTGATTTCCATCAAATTACTCGCATAAAAGGCGGTGAATGCCACACTTTCGCCTCTACCCATCCCCATATCCAAACCATCGTTCCAATCCGCGCCTTCCAGTCGGCAATTATTGTGTTCCCCAACGTTAAAGAACGGCACGATATTTTGCAAAATAATATGTTCCATAATACTTCCTCTATATGGCGTTCCTCCTTCGGTCTGGAGAAGACTTCCCTCTAGCGGATTCCATGCGGTGTCTCTTTCCTTACATCGCTTAATGAAATTGTCTTTAAAGTAAACTTGCTCCTGAAGTAGAAACTCCAAATCTCCACTTTGATGAATATACAATAGGGTAGTCATAAACGGCCACGCGCCATGATCCATCCATACTCGCGGAATATTGTTGCGGTCGGCAATGAATTCACCAGGCTTCGAGCCAATGATCGTCGCATTGCTTCCATCGATCCGTACGCCCGCAAAGTTATTTAACAACAGCTCCCGAACTTCGTGAGGTTCCATCACCATCAATGCCAAACAGTCCTGCCACAAATCGCGCCATCCGCGACCTCCACGGCCGTAGTCGTGATAAGGGAGGAAGGAGTTACCGTACATACGTCTTAATACCGGTTGTAGCGTAACCCAAGTCATCCATTGGTCGAAGTCTGGATCAGCAGAACTGAAATCCAATACATTCAACTTACCTCGCCAATACGCTTCATTCTGCTCTAGCAGATAATCAAATCGACCCGCTGACAAGTATTCCGACGCATAACGATCCGTATCGATCCGATCCTCTTCGATGATAAGAGCCATCACGTAGGTTGTGGATTCTCCAGGCTGAAGAACTTTATCACCAAACCGCAGTGCCCCAACGGATTCATATCCTTCAAACAACTCTCCTGAAGTAGCTTCAGATACGGAATTCCGGACGACCGCTTCTGGCCACTCTAGGCTACCTCCCTCTCCAATAAAAGTCTCAGTAATAGGGAAAAATCCTGCGGGTACATTGCCTTCTGTATCCCCTCCCAGTACGCCATACGATGTCTTATTGATCCGATGACCTCTTTCGTCAAAAGAGAGTGCTGGCTGCACTTCAATACCGTGATCGGATGTATAAATGCGATGCAACAACGATGTCACATGTCGGTGATCCCGAAGGTCATCGGCTGATCGTGCGTACATAGGAATAACACCCGTAGGCGTAATCGATAGCAAGTCTTCCCCAATATTGGTTAATGTAACTCTCATCAACTCCACTTTATCATCCGTAACGGGTACGAAGACGGTCACTTCCGCTTTGATACCTAGAGATGCATTCTCCCGAGTAACCTTTTGCCATAGAAAGCCAGCTTCAAGTGTCGTTCGTTCTTCTCCTTCCGAGAAGCGCTGCGCCTTCTGTTGGGGTGAATTACCCGCAGCCGACCACACTCCTTTTCCCTTGATATGAACCCAGAAATTTCGAGAGGCTTTTGAATTATGTAAATCTTCTACCGATATCGGAGCCATTAAGAACGTGTTGTGTCCGCTAGTTACCTGTCCGTGAAGGGAAGGTGTAATGGTTGACATCATACCCTCTTCATTTACAAGGGGAAAATACAAATAGCTCGTGTCATCCGGATTCTCCAGTACAAAGTGCCCCTTATCCCCCACATATGTCCAGCCTTTATTCTTTTGTTTGTTCATGGTTTTGTCCTCCTTCATATCTTTAACGAAAACTTTCGTAAAATGAAGATGATAACATATGAATTTCCGAAAACTTTCGATAGGGCTATTATTACTCACAATGTACGATTTGTAAATACCTATACCTAGTTACATATTGACTCAAGTCCCATTCGAACAGGAGCATTTCCATAAGATAACGTATTGTTTCATTAAAAAAAGCACCCCACTGGGTGCTTTCACGTTCATTTTGTTGGGTTTCTATTCAACGAACAACCTCCAGTTGCAGAAAGTACAACTTTTTAGAAGGAACGGTGGGAGGAAGAGGATTAGTTGCACAAGGTGCATTTAAAATCTAAGTTGCGGATAAAAGTGGAGATCATCCATTGAGATTCCGCGCCAGCAGTACCATCCATCGGTACTAGTAACGCTTGTCCGAATAATACCTTCACAATATAAACTGTTGTTATCCGCTATTCAAGCTCACGAACTTACCTTCTATCTACGACAAAACTCCCCTTACAAAAGGTGTTGTTTCAATATTTTCTATTTCATTGATATGAATCCAACTGGCTCCTAAGGAATCCTCTCCATCTCCATCCGTCTTTAATATGTATTGACTACTCGTTAATTTGACGTCATAGATGATTCCGATATGATGTAACTCCTCTAATTCATTTTCTTTCAATGGATAGACTAACGTATAGGATATGGCTGTTCTCATTTTCCCGTCTAATTCAGCAATTCCAGTCTCTTCATAGAATTCTCGCTTTAGTGTTTCATAGGGCTCTTCACCGAACTCTATCGATCCACCTGGCAAATCCCATTTCCCTTTATGTGGTCCTCTTGATTTCTTGATAAGTAATATTTGATCGTCATGGATAAGAATACCGTAAACTCCTAGATGGGTATATTTCTTCATCGTGATCTCCCTCAACATTTTTAAGTAAGTCTAATATGTTTCCCTTCCTATCCCTTACTCGCAAAAAAAGATTGATATATATCCACAATCGTATTCATTATGATTAACGAATCACTAACCTTCTCTACTTCTAAAGCGTGTGCTCCACCTTCGATAAGGTGAACTTCCATATGATTAAGGTATTCTATAGCTTCGATACTTTGGTTGCTAAATAATTGATCTTTCGTCCCGTAAATGACTATGCCTCTTGCGTGTTGAATATATGGTACTGTTTCGTCCAACGGCGTTAAATAAACATGTCTTACTCTTTTATTTTCAAATGACTCAGCGACTTTCCCTGCCACAATCGTTCCTAAACTTTTGCTAACAAATATCAAGGTTTCATACTTCTCTATGATTTGGTTTATGGCTTGCTTACTTTCCTCGACTAGAACACTCAATTCTTCAGATTTAAGTTCAACTCTTGCACTTTGGTAGCCATATTCGAGTTGTAATACATCATGGTTATTCTCAACAGCACTTCGGCTCGCATAATAAAGGAGGGGTAACTCACAGGAATAACCCTTTCCGGGAAAAACAACGACTAATGATGATGAATCGTTTGAAATATATCTATGTTTGACTTCTCTGTTCCAAAAGGACGAAAGTGATATGTATGTATTCATCTGAACCCCTCCAAGTTATTGTAGTCTAACAAATAGTTACTCTTAACTGAAACAATATTCCATATGTATTAAATCCTAGTGATGTATATACTCTTTCTCTTTGAATCAACTTTAACCTGCAGTTGTCGGTAACTTAACGGTAAACACTGTTCCCGAACCAACTTCACTTTCAACCAAAATGTGGCCATTGTGATCTTCGATAATTTTTTGGCATAACGATAGCCCCAGACCGGTTCCTTCTTCTTTGGTTGTAAAAAAGGGGTCAAATATTTTGTCAATTTCACTTGGTGGAATGCCTTTTCCGTTGTCACGAACCTGGATTACGGCCATCTCCCCTTCTCTGCTAAGCGAAAAATGTACATGACCCGCTTGTTCCATAGCTTGAAAGGCGTTACGGATCAGATTGATTAATACCTGTATGATCTTATCTCGATCCATCAACAGCATAATATCGTGGTCTGAAGCATCCATTTCGATGGTGTGGCCGCACGAAGTAGCTTCCGATTCACATAGTGAGTACACTTTTTTCATACATTTTGCCATCATTTCAACCTTCATATGATTTGCATGCGGCTTCGAGAATTGCAAGAACTCTACAGTCAGTTCACCAACCCTTGTAATTTCACTCATAATAACGTCATACCATGGTTCAATATTATATCCCGATTTCCTCGATAACTGGATAAATCCTTGAATCGATGTTAACGGATTGCGTATTTCATGTGCCATACCGGCCGCTAACTCCCCGACCATCTTCATTTTGTCTGAACGTAACTGTCCTTCCTGACATTTAAGCCGATTCCCTTGCTTCATTTCAAGAATTCTTTCTTCGCCTGTATGGATTAGCTGTTCGAAGTTACTCCCCTCCTTAGGAAAGTGCGTGATGCTGCTCGTAACCTTGATCCCTAAGTTCTCGAATATCTGTAGAACATCAAATGTCTCCGTAGGCGATAACATGATTCCAAAGCTATCTCCAGCATATCGACATGCACCGAGGTGATTCGGGAAATACTCCTTTAACGTATTAGAGAAACTTACTAGGATGTCTTCAAAATTCTTAGTTGCAACATTGCTAATATCAAACAGAACAAACTGAAACCCCTTGTTTAGTTCAATATTATGTTGGACTTTTTTCATATACCCAGAGTAGTTATTAAACCCTGTTAGAGTATCATAGTTGATGAGATATTCGTTCTTCTCTTTCAATCGTCTCTTCTCGGATTCACTGTGTATGATGACATGGAAGAATAGTACAGTAGCTAATGAAGTAAGCACATCGAAAAGCGAAACTAATATATTGTAGGTCGTTATAGGTACATAAGAAAGACGGATGAGCGTATACTGACAGATAAACAGTAGCGCAATTAGCGTGCTATCCCGTAACCTTGCCTTATGTTCTATCAAATTAATAATCATCATGTAATACAGCAACAAGCTCCAATTTAAATGGCTGGAAAAATGAAACGCTCCCAAGAAAATAAATTGAATATGTTTAAGCCACGTATATTTATGATCCAAAGATACACTGATATTTAACATTAGAGCTATTATCACCATGAAAACAACATTCGTTGGTTTATCGAGAATCACAGAGGATACAATAATGAGCACCGAGATCAAAGGTACACACCAGAGTTTGATAAAATTGATGGTCAAATGGAATCACACCTCATTGATGGATGATATCGTCTTTAATATTGTATTACTCAATACAATTGTCTCCTATATTACTAGTATTTACAACATAAAATTCCATCATAAACAATGATTTTTCTCCTATATTCCACCAACACAATAACTACCATATCAATATCAAAACTAAGAATTAAGAGTTATACTATGTTACATATCCGGTTCCACGCAACGGATGATTTAGAAATAGCTATTACAACAGGAGGAATTAAGCATGGAATATAGACTCGTCAGGGAACAAGAAATGAAAGAAGCTGCGCTTTTAGCAGAAGAAGTATTTTGTAAAGATGGAGAGCGTTATATGGAATACTCCTTTCCCACAATATTTCGACCGGGGGTGAGCCATTCATATGCCGCCTTCAATGATCAAGGAAAACTTGTATCCTTCATCGGAATGGTTCCCTTAATTATTCACTCTGGTAATGTACGTCTATATTCATATTCGATCGGTGCGGTCTGTACAGACCCAGCATATCGGGGACAAGGACTTGCGGGAGAGTTGTTTAATCTATGTCAGCAACATGCTAAAGAAGCCGGTGCTTCACTGATGTTCGTTTCCGGGGATCGTTCTTTATATACTAGAGCAGGTAGTGTGGCATTTGGTAAGTCTAAAAAATACACCATCGAAGCGACTGTTGCAGAAAGACTTAACGTTCATACATCTCAATGGACATTCTCTGAATTTGAACCGAAAGATATGTTTGCTGTTCATTCCTTGATGCTACATAAATCCTCTAGCATTCAATGGAGTCTAGCAGATCTCGCCCAATTCATCGGTGCAAGTCCAATGGCGAATATTCACAATATGAATCAACATATCCATATCGCAAGAACGCCAGAACAAGAGATTGTAGCAGTTGCTGTATTCGCTGTACCGAGAATCCCTTCTCCAGACAATGTTGGGATGCTTATAGAATACGCAGGGTTACCCACTGCCGTAACTGAGCTTCTCTCCAACGCTCTCACTCAGTTCGAACTCACTTCCCTGAGCGTGACATTACCGTGGCAAGATGTAGAACTTGCCAATCTCCTCCAAGCTGCCGATGCCTCTGAAGAGCAACAAAATAATGTCGGAACGGTTCTTGTTATCGATGGGGAAGCCTTGATTGATCAAGCTGGTTATGGAAAATCTGCTACCAACAATATAGCAATCTCCGTTCTGCCTGATGGACGTTATGAGCTATCTACACCACATGGATCGTCATCATTTATTGATGGTAACTCTGAGCTAGTATCTCTCTTATTCGATCCTGATTCGAATGTAGAGCAACCATCAGACGCCAGAATACAACCCATAGCTTTGCCTTATATGTATGGTTTGTATTTTATCTAAATTCAAATACAAGGGTGATACTCGAAACCGTCACATCAGACAGACTATTAATAAGGAAACTTAAAGAGGTTGTTCAAAAAGTCATCTTTTGATCACGAAGTATACCAAGAAGCTTATTCGGCATC